>Ga0209514_10000618_pt1 | contig 70336 bp, 84 predicted proteins | sample Subgrocontami58m_FD_187452 | JGI IMG/M metagenome (GOLD analysis project Ga0209514, IMG submission 187452) | Subsurface groundwater microbial communities from S. Glens Falls, New York, USA - GMW37 contaminated, 5.8 m (SPAdes) (version 3) | ecosystem: Environmental > Aquatic > Deep subsurface >... | reverse complement strand
CGCGATGGGGCCGACGTACCCCGGAGATCGGGCCGTCCGGAACGGGGCCATCGCGGGCGCGAACGAGATGATCGACGCACGAAGGAGGTCCTTCCATGCGAGTCCTGTTCGCCACGGACGGGTCGCGCTCCGCCGATCTGGCCCGCGACCTGCTTGGCCGGCTCTCGTGGCCCGTCGGCACCAGGTTCTGCGTCGTCTGTGCGCTCGAACCGCGCGGCGAGCTGTTCGTTGCGCCCTGGATGATGCCCGCAACCGGGGAGCTCGGTTCGGTCGAATCCGAGTACCTCCGCCACGCCGACGTCACCCTCGACGATGCCGTCCGGATCCTGGAGGGGGCCGGGCGGGCGGTCGAACGGATCACCCTCCGCGGGCGGCCTGCCTCCGCGATCGTCGAGGAGGCTCGCACCTGGAAAGCCGACCTGCTGGTCCTCGGCAACCGCGGCCACGGCCCGATCGCCTCGATGGTCCTCGGGTCCGTCTCGGCGGAGGTCGTTGATCACGCGCCGTGTCCGGTTCTTGTGGTTCGGGACGGCGAGATCGCCTCGATCGTCTTCGCGGAGGACGGGTCGCCGGGCGCTGCCCGCGCCGCGCACGTGCTCCGGACGTGGCCGGTCTTCCGCGGCCTCCCGGTCGACGTCGTCTCGGTCGCGGAGACCGCCGTCCCGTGGAACGCCGGCATGGCCGCCGGCCTGTACGACGAGGTCATGGTCTCGTACGCGCACGATGTCGAGGCCGCGCGCGAAAGTACGCGTGCGCTCGCTGATCGAAGTTCGGCAGCGCTCAGAGCGGCCGGCGTCGCCGCCGTCCCGCACCTCCTCGAGGGCGATCCCGCGAACGAGGTCGTGGAGTTCGCGCAGGCACGGCCGCGGTCGTTGGTGGTGATCGGAACGCGCGGTCACAGCGGCCTGGCGCGCCTGGTCCTGGGATCCGTTGCCCGCAACGTGCTCCTCCACGCCCCCGGCTCCGTGCTCGTCGTGCGCGAGACCGTCGAAGCGGCCCCGGCCGAAGTGCCCGAGGAGCCCGAGGATGTCGCCGCCGGCACGGCCTGACGACGCGCCGGCATGGCGGCAGCCCGCACCCGCTACGCCTGCGTGATCGCCACCTCGTACACACCCCCGCCGAGGATCCGCCAGGCACGGATGCCCGGTTCACCGGTCACTCGCTCCGCCTCGTCCGGGTGGAGCGACACGAGGAGATACAGCGCGTCCGGGTAGAAGGCGAGGCCGATATCCGTGGGTGACGGCCGGGCGGGCGACGCGACGTGCGAATGCACGATGGCCCAAAAAACCTCGTCGGCATCGTCCGTCTCGATCGTCAGGCGAAGAAGATCGTCCGGATCGATCTCGTAGCGATAGGGTGACGCCGCGCGGTTTCGCGTCGGTGCCCAGCGGAGAGCCTGCCCGCCGTCTGCCGCCGGCCGATCCCCGACCACCAAGCCGCAGGCCTCGTTCGGGAGTCCCGCGCGCGCGTGCTCCACGATCGCCTCCCGGATCGCACCGGGAAGCACGACGGACTCCGGACCCGGATGGCCGGTCACCTCACCAGATGACATCGACATCACCTGTGGCGCGGGCGTATTCGGTGAGCCGCTCGTCCTTGGTCACGAGCGGAACGCGGAGATCGAGCGCGGTTGCGTACAGCATCCAGTCGATCGGGTCACCCGGGAATCGATCCAGATCCAGGGTCCCGGCAAAGGCAGCCGCTTCCGGACCGAGCGTCGCGAGCTCCACCCGGGGCACGCGAAACAGTGCCTTGACCCAGACGCGCGGGTCTCGATCCAGGGCGATGCGGCCCTGACGGTGAAGCGTGATCGCCTCCCAGCAGCTCAACGGGCTGACCAGCACCCGGTCGGCTGCCCGGATGGCCTGATCCGCGACGGCGGAGAGGCGCTCGCCACCGGCCTGCCACCAGAGCAGGGCGTGGGTGTCCAGGAGGATCGTCATGCTGGATCCGGGTCCGCCGACCAGCGCTCGCCGGTGGAGTAGTACGCGGCGTCATCCTCGGCGATGAGGCGCACGCTGCCGACCATCGGTGGATCCGGCATCTCGTCAAGGGGCACGAGCCTGGCCACCGGGCGACCGTGCTTGGTGACCGTGACCGAGATCTTCAACACGTCCACCTGGTCCAGGATCGCCAGGCACTCCGCCTTGAAGCGGCTTGCCATGATCACGCGTTCCGTCACGTCGCACCTCGATCTGACCATTGACTATAGTCACTGGTCAGATGGCAGTCAAGCCCTCGGCCGCGGTCACCACCAGTTGACGCCACCCTCCAGGTCGGCCTCCATCTCGGCGAGCTGGCGCGAGTAGGTGCCGGCGGACAGGTACTTCCAGCCGCCGTCCGGCAGGATCGCGACGATCGTCCCGCCGGCCATCTCGCTCGCCACGCGACCGGCGGCCACGAGGACGGCCCCGGACGACGGTCCCGCGAAGATGCCCTCCAGGGCGATGAGCTCGCGGACGGCGGCGATCGCGTCACGGTTCGCGACGAGGTACTTCGCGTCGAGGAGCGATGGGTCGAGGATCTCCGGCACGAATCCCTCGTCGAGCGAGCGGAGCCCCTGGACCGCCTCGCCGGGGAGTGGTTCAGCGGCGACCATTCGGACCCCCGGCTTCTCGCGCCGGAAGAACCGGGCGACGCCCATGAGCGTCCCGCCCGTCCCGAGGCCGGCCACCACCGCGTCAACTTCGGGGCAGTCGGCGAGAATCTCGGGGCCGGTGGTCTCCTCGTGGGCACGCGGGTTCGCCGGGTTGCCGTACTGATACGGCATGACGAACCGCGGGTCCCGCGCGGCGAGCTCCTTCGCCAGGGCGATCGCGCCGTTTGAGCCCAACCGACCGGGCGAATCGATGATCTCTGCCCCGAACAACGCCGCCATCTGGCGCCGCTCGGCGGTCACGTTATCGGGCATGACCAGGGCGATCCGGTAACCCTTGCGCCGGGCGATCATCGCCAGGGCGATCCCGGTGTTGCCCGACGTGGGCTCGAGGATGATCGAGTCGGGCGTGAGTACCCCCCTCGCCTCGAGGTCTTCGATGAGCGCCCTGGCCGGCCGATCCTTCACGGAACCGGTCGGGTTCATGAACTCGAGCTTGGCGTAGATCCGGACGGCCGGGTTCGGCGACATTCGAGGAATGGCGACGAGGGGCGTATGCCCGATGGCATCGAGGATGCTCTCGTACCGACCGCCGTGTGGGGCGAGGTCCGCGTGGGCCTGCGCATGAGCTCCCGAGTGTCCGTGGGCGTGTCCGTGGGCGTGGGGGTCGCCCGGCTCGCTCTTCGGCTCCCCGCGCGACCCGACCCTCGGCGCCCGAGGCGCCGCCACGTCAGCCGCCCGCCATCGCCGGAAGGAGCCGCACCTCGTCACCATCCGCGACCGCTGTCGCGAGGCCCTCGAGGTACCGGACGTCCTGCCCGTTCACGTAGACGTTGACGAACCGGTTCAGCTCGCCGTTCGGCGTGAGCAACTGGCCCCCGAGGCCCGGATGGCGCTCCAGGAGCGCGGTGACCAGCTCCCCAACCGTTTCGCCGCCCAGCTCGAGCGATTTCACGCCCCCGACCGAGGCTCGGAGTACGGCGGGAATGAACACCGTGCTCATGCGTTGGCCTCCGGGCTGCTATCGCGAGTGCTGTCGAGGTTGGTGCTGAAGCCGCCACCGGCGCCACCGAACCCGGCGCCGCCGAGAACGAATGGCGCGTCGGCGGGGAATGCTGAGAGCGCGGGGGCCTCGCCGCGCTCGCGGGCCGCCCGGGCCTCGTCCGAGCAGACGGGGCACGCGGGATCGCGGCGGAGGGTCAGCTCGGTGAACTCGGCCTCCAGGGCATCGAACAGGAGGAGCCGGCCCGCGAGCGTGGTCCCGATCCCAAGGAGGAGCTTCAGAGTCTCGTTCGCCTGGAGCATTCCCATGATCCCCGGCACGACGCCGAGGACACCGGCGACCGAGCAGCCGGGGGCCAGCTCTGGCGGCGGCGGGGTCGGGTAGAGGCACCGGTAACACGGGCCCTGGTAGGGAACGAACGTCGTCAGCTGGCCCTCGAACCGGAAGACGCTTGCGTGCACGACGGGGATCCCGGCCGCCACGGCGGCGTCGTTGAGGAGATAGCGCGTCTCGAAGGTATCGGTGCCGTCGAGGATCACGTCGTAGCCTGCGATGATCCGCTCGACGTTGTCGCCGACCAACATCTCCTCGTGCGGGATCACGGTCACATCCGGATTGAGTGCCGCGATCGCCTTGCGCGCCGACTCGACCTTCTTGTCGCCGATCCGATCGGTCGTGTGGAGGACCTGGCGCTGGAGGTTACTGAGATCCACGACATCGAAGTCGACGATGCCGATGGTTCCCACGCCGGCCGCCGCGAGATAGAGCGCCGATGGACTGCCCAGCCCGCCGGCCCCGATCAGGAGGACCTTCGAGGCGAGGAGCCGGGCCTGCCCCTCCGAGCCGACTTCGGGCATCAGCAGGTGACGGCTGTAGCGCAGCTTCTGCGGACTCGACAGGACGGCCGGCACGTTCCAGGGCAGGCCGTTGGCCTTCCAGCCGTGGAAGCCGCCGGCCATGACGGCGATGCCGCCGTAGCCCATGTCGCGCAGGGCCCGGCCGGCGAGGTATGAGCGAACGGTCCCGGAGCAGTACAGGATGATCCTCGCGTCCCGGTCCGGGACCTCCGATTCGATCGCCTGCTCCAGGTAGCTTCGGGCGATGTGGAGCGAGCCCGGGATGTGGCCCTGGTCCCATTCGTCAAGCTCGCGGACATCGACGATCGCGGGCGGCGTGGCGGACGTCCGCAGGGCGTCCACCTCGGCCGGGTTGATTTCCGGGATCTCGGCCCTCACCTCGCGCAGGAGGTCTGAGACGGTCTTGGGTTTCGACATGGGACGGGTCTGGCTCCGATGATCGACAGGCCGCCGCTCGAGGGCGACGGGGCGGATGGGCGATGGGATACGGGCGAGCCGCGGGGACGCGGTCGCGGGTCAGCCGGCGATCAGGCCGCCGGCGGCAGACACCTGCAGCGGCCCACCCCCGGCAGGCCGTCGAACGCGTGGCCGGTCATGCCTTCCGGCCCTCCGTCGCCGGGGCGGGGGCAGAGGCGGAACCGGCGTCCGCAATGGCGAGCTGCATTGTCTCGAGACTCAGGAGCGCGCACTTCAGGCGCGCGGGCGAGATCTCGATGCCCAGGAGGTCCAGGACGTCCTGCGAGGTCATGGCAGCCGCGTCCACGACCGACTTGCCCTTGATCTCGTCAGTCAGGAGCGACGCCGAGGCCTGGCTGATCGCGCAGCCCCGACCCGTGAACCCGACACCTGCGACCTTGCCGTCGCTGAGGCGGAGCTGGAGCGTGATCCGGTCGCCGCACAGCGGGTTCGCGCCCTCGTGGGACGCGTTGGCGTACTCCAGGACCCCGAAGTTATGGGGCCGCCGGTAGTGCTCCAGGATGTAGTCGCGGTAGAGGTCGTCCATTTGGCGTGCCGAGTCTACCTCCACTCAATCCCGACTGCATCCATCGGGATTGGGTGGCACACTCGAAGAAGCGGGATCAGTGTAGGGGACCAGAAGCTGCCATGAAGACGCTTGGAACTGAGCGGACGCTCGGCGCGATCGTCGAGGACGTTGCCTATGGCGCCGCCATGGCCGACATCGGCGAGGTCGAAGCGTATCTCGTGCGGCCGGATGACGGTGATCCGCGTGCACCGCGCTCCTGCGCTGGCATCCTCTTCTGGCACTGGCTGGACGGTGAAGCGCCCGACGGCAACCGCACCGAGTTCCGCGCCGAGGCGGGCACCCTGGCGAAACTGGGCGTGGTGTCGCTCCTGCCCCAGGGGCGGTTCCCGTGGACAATCGACCCGAGCGGCGCCGCCGCAGACACGGCGCAGATCAAGCTGGAAGTTGCGCGCCTGACCGCTGGGCTGGACGCGTTGGCGGCGCGTCCCGAGGTGGACCCGGGGCGAATTGCAGTCATCGGGCACGACTTCGGCGGCATGTACGCGATCCTCGCGGCAGCGGCGGACCCGCGCGTGCGGAGCCTCGTCGTCATCGCCGCCACGCCGCGCTGGAGCGATTGGTTCCTGCCGTTCTGGCAGATCGATGAGGATCGTCTCGACTACCTTCGGGCGACCCAGTCACTCGATCCCATCGAGCAGATAGCCGCGATCTCGCCCCGGCCGGTCCTCCTCCAGTTCGGACAGCGAGACTTCTACGTCGCCCCGATGTCGGCGTTCGGGCTACGGCGCGCCGCGGGCGGTGACGCCGTGGAGCTGAAGATGTACGACGCCGAGCACGACATGCGGCATCCCGACGCGCGCTCGGATCGCCTCGCCTTCCTGTCGCGCACGCTCGAGCTGGAGCCTCCACTCTCCGGGTGACCGGCGTACTCCATGGCTGGTCGACGGATCGACCAAGCGACGAACGAGACGCCGGTTCAGCCACCGTCAGACGTCGATTGGCGCATCGATCGACCGAACAGCGGCGGAGGCGCCAGATCGGTCCCCTTGCGGCGCGCTCCTTCGTCGGATGGTCGATGGCTGGACCATGCGACCCGCCCGGCTGGGTTCGGTTACCTCAGCGCGCCGGATCGACGATCGTCAGGCCTGCGAACGCCGCGCCGTGGAAGCCTCGGTCGCGAGTGAGGAGCCGGTCTGCCTGCTCGATGGCGTGGGCGGCGATCAGGAAGTCGGCGACAACGCGCTCTCGAGCCCCTCCTTGTTGACGATAGCCGCGCCAGATGGTCCCGGCGCGTGATGCCGACCGCGCGTTGAGGGCTGAGTACTCGACGGGAATCCCGCCCAGCGCTCGCGTGGCAGCCTGCTCGTCTGAGAACGCAGCGACGACTTCGGCCCAGACCACGTCACACGCGACGAGCGGGCCGCCGGCCAGGCACTGACGGATCGCGCCCAGCGAACGATCCCGAAACGACGGGTCGTCCGTGAACAGGTCGAGCAGGACACTCGTATCCAGCGCGGTGATCATGCCTCGACGTCGTTGGGCCCTGGCCCTCGAATCTCATGTATGAACGCGTCCGTCCCCCCGGGAAGGTCGAGGATGCCGATGAACTCCTCGAGGTGATCGGCCGGCACCAACTTGCGCCCGACCAGCCGACCATCGGCCTCTTCGAAGTCCAGGACCGTCCCGGGCCGCAGTCCGAGGCGATCTCGCAGCCGCTTGGGAATCGTGATCTGGCCCTTCTCGCTGACGGTCGTCTTCATATCGGGATGGTAGGAAATGACTACCGGATCGTCAAGGACGACGACCCTGCATCAAGGTCCAAGCCGGCGAGACCGCCCCTCAGACCGCGAAGACCCGTTTGACCTCGGCGATGCCGGCGATGAGGGCGTCGATGTCGGCGCGGGTCGTGTAGACGTTGAAGCTGGCCCGGACGGTCGCGGCGAGATCGAGACGCTCGTGGAGCGGCATCGTGCAGTGGTGGCCGGCACGGACGGCAACGCCGGAGCGATCCAGGAGCTGCGCCACGTCGTGCGGATGGATGCCCGGGATGTTGAACGGGATGACTCCGCCGCGAATGCCCGGGTCCATCGGGCCGTACAGGTCGAGGTCCGGGTGGGCGGCCGCGAGCGCGGGGAGCGCGTACTCCAGGAGCTCGCGCTCGTGGTCTCGGACGCGGCCCATCCCCAGGGTGCCAAGGTAGTCGGCCGCCACGCCCAGGCCGATCTCGGCCGCGATGTCCGGGGTTCCCGCCTCGAACTTCCAGGGAATGTCGTTCCAGTCGGATCGACGGAGGTGGACCTCGCGGATCATCTCGCCGCCAGAGAGGAACGGGGGCATCGCCTCGAGCAACTCGCGTCGCCCCCAAAGGGCGCCTGATCCCGTCGGCGCGAGCATCTTGTGGCCGGAGAAGACGTAGAAGTCGGCATCGATCGCCGCGACGTCGACGGGGACGTGCGGCACCGCCTGGGCGCCGTCGATGAGGACGAGCGCACCGGCTTCGTGGGCCATCCGCGTCATCTCGGCGACGGGATTGATCGTCCCGAGGGTGTTGCTGACGTGGGTGAACGCGACGAGCTTCGGCTTCAGCCGAAGCAGGACCTCGAAGACGTCGAGGCGCAGCACCCCGTCGTCGGTGATCGGGATGAACTCGAGGTCGCCGTCCTTCTCCTGAACGAGGAGCTGCCACGGGACGAGGTTCGCGTGGTGCTCCATTTCCGTGAGGACGATGACGTCGCCGCGGTCGATGTGCTTCCGGCCCCACGAATAGGCCACAAGGTTGATCGCCTCGGTGGCGTTCCTGGTGAACACGATCTCGTGGGCATCCGGCGCGTTGATGAACCGCGCGACGCTGGCGCGGGCCGCCTCGTAGGCCGCCGTCGACCGCTCCCCGATCTCGTAGATCCCGCGGTGGACGTTGGCGTTGTACTCGCGGTAGTAGGCGTCGACGGCCTCGATGACGGCCAGCGGCTTCTGGCTCGTGGAGGCGGAGTCGAGGTAGACGAGCGGGCGACCACTGGCGTTCGTCGTGCCGAGGATCGGGAAATCGCCCCGGATGACCTCCGGGACCAGGCGCCCGTCGCGAATCCGCGGGTCTGCGGAGGTCGTGTCGGGTCGCGCCGTGATCGTCATCGGTCGATCGTTCGGGTCAGTGGGCGAGCACGGCCGGCTCGTCGAGCCGGAGGGCGTCGTCGGGAACATCGACCTCAAGGCCCGCCTCGCGGAGGATCGGGCCGTAGCCCTCGTCCTCCAGGCGGAGCGCCAGGTCGCGCCCGCCGGACTTCACGATCCGGCCCTGGGCCAGCACATGAACCACGTCCGGCTTGATGTGGTTGAGCAGGCGCTGGTAGTGGGTGATCAGGAGCACCCCGAGATCCGGGTTGAGCATCGCGTTGACTCCATCGGCAACGATCCGCAGAGCATCGATATCCAGGCCCGAATCGGTCTCGTCGAGGATCGCCAGCTGCGGCTCGAGCATCGCCATCTGGAGCATCTCCAGGCGCTTCTTCTCGCCACCGGAGAAGCCGTCATTGACGTAGCGGGAAACGAAGCTTTCATCCATCTTCAGGAGCGCGAGCTTCTCGCGCATCCTGCGGCGAAACTCGAGCATGGAGACGCCGCCCCGGACGGGATCCGTGGGATCCACCTCACCGTTCTTGTCGATGCCCTGGAGCTTCGCGTTCAGCCCGCTCCGGATGAAGCTCGCGACGCTGAGGCCGGGAACCGCGGTCGGGTACTGGAAGGCGAGGAACATCCCCAGGCGGGCACGTTTGTCGGGCGAGAGCTTGAGGATGTCCCGGCCCATCCAGTGGACCTCGCCGCCGGTGACCACGTACGCCGGGTGGCCCATGAGCGCATAGGCGAGCGTGGTCTTGCCCGAGCCATTGGGGCCCATGATCGCGTGGACCTCGCCGGGACCGACGTCAAGGTCGATGCCCTGGAGGATCTCGTGCGTGGGATCGGCGATCGGGGCGACCCTGAGGCCTCGGATGATCAGGCGGCGGTCTGCGGCGGTGGTCTCGGTCACGAGTGGCTCACGGCTCCTTGCAGGACGGGGTTGGCAGCCGGTGCCTCGAAATCGATCGGGAGCGGCCGGAGGGGAACGAGGTCGGCGAGGGTCATTCCGTCGAGGGCGCCGACGATGGCGTCCCGGACACGGACCCACAGGACGTTGACGGTGCAGGACGAGGTGCGATCGCACATCGTCGCGTGCTCTGGATCATCCGAGGCGCAGATCATCGGGGCGATCGGACCCTCCAGCGCGCGGAGGATCTCGCTCATCCGGATGTCCTGGGGCGGCCGGGACAGCTCGTAGCCGCCGTGCGCGCCGCGGGTGGAGACGACGAGGTCGGCATCCCGGAGGCCCATCGCGAGCTGCTCCAGGTAGGCGCGGGGGAGGTCTTCCGCCGCGGCGATCTCAGTGAGGCTTGCCGGCCCGGTCCCGAAATGGCGACCGAGCTGGACCATGAGCCGTACGCCGTACTCGCCCTTCGTGCTGAAGGCGACGGCGCCGGAGCCATGGAATGAGGGTCGGGTGCTCAGGAGACGGTCCTCGGATCTTGCCGCCGGGCCGGGGACGCACGTGGTGGGTACCGTGCGTAAATCCGACCTCCGGGGTCGGGATTAGTCTAGGCGCGAGGTCGCCGGGACGTCAATCGCCCAGAGGGTTCTTGCCCAGGGGGGCTATAGGAAAGGCGCAACGGCGGACGCTGAGCTGGTTTTGGTTGACACGACCAGAACCTGCTGGTACGGTAATGGTCATGACGACCAGAACAGGACTCGAGGACACGCCGCCGGCCTACGACCCATTGCGGTTTCCGCCGTTCGCGGTGACGGTGGATGTGGTGATCCTGACCATGTCCGAAGGCGCACTTCACGTGTTGCTCGTGCGGCGTGGTGAGGCACCGTTCCTGGGGATGTGGGCGATCCCGGGTGGCTTCAAACGTCCCACCGAGACTCTTGACGGGGCAGCGAAGCGGGAGCTGGCCGAGGAGACCGGCGTCGATGGCGCGAGCCTGCTCACCCAGTTCGGTGCGTACGGCGATCCCGAGCGCGACCCTCGCATGAACGTCGTGACGGTCGCGTATCTCGCGGTGCTCCGCGACGTCGGGGCGATCGTGGCGGGCACGGACGCCGCGGATGCCGCGCTCTTCCCGGTGTCGGCCGTACTCAATGGAACGCTCGAGCTGGCCTTCGATCACCAGCGGATCGCGCGCGATTCGGTGGAGCGCGTCCGCGTCGAGCTCGAGGTCACCGGCATCGCGACGGCATTCGTTGGACCGACCTTCACCCTGGCCGAGCTGCGCGCGGTCTACGAGGCCGTCTGGGAGGTACAGCTCGACGCCGCGAACTTCCGGCGGAGCGTCGTGGCGGAGAACGGTTGGGTGATCCCAACGGGGCGCCGAGCCCAGCCCGGCCCGGCCGGCGGCAGGCCCGCTGAGCTCTATCAGGCGGGGCGAGCCTGGACCCGCGGCGGGCCGATCCATCGCCTGCACCGAACGACGCAGAGGGCATGAACGCATGAATCCATCGCAGCCTGGAGACGAGATCAAGAGGATCCAGGCATGAGAGCCGTCGTCCAGGACCGGTATGGGCCTCCGGAGGTGCTGCGCGTCGAGGACGTCGAGCGGCCGGTGCCCAATGACGACCAGGTCCTCGTCCGGATCCATGCCACGACGGTCACCCAGACGGACACCCACGCTCGCGCGGCACGTCCGTTCTTCTGGCGGTTCTTCGCCGGTCTCCGACGGCCGAGGTGGCGAACGCTCGGCGTCGAGCTGGCCGGCGAGGTCGAGGCCGTCGGAGCGGCCGTCAGCGAGTTCAAGGTCGGTGATCACGTCTTCGGCAACGCGCCGGGCTTCGGCGCCCACGCAGAGTTCATCTGCCTTCGGGAGCGTGGCCCGCTGGCCCACAAACCGGCCGGCATCAGCTTCGAGGAGGCCGCGGCGGTCTGCGACGGGGGGATCCAGGCGCTGGCGGCGCTCCGGGCGGCGGACGTCCGGGAGGGCCAGCGGATCGTCATCTACGGCGCGTCCGGATCGCTCGGCACGGCGGCGGTCCAGCTCGCCAGGCATCTCGGTGCCCATGTCACGGCCGTCTGCAACACCAGGAACGTCGAGCTCGTTCGCTCTCTCGGGGCCGACGAGGTCGTCGACTACACGCAGCAAGATTTCAGGCAGAACGGCCGGACGTACGACGCGATCATCGACGCCGTCGGCAAGTACTCGTTCCTCCGTGCCCGACGCGCGCTGAAACCGGGCGGGGTCTACGTTCCGACGGACCTGGGGCCGTTCATGCTCGAGACGCTCGTGATGGTGCTCGCGACGCGGTGGGTCGGCGGGAAACGGGCGAAGTTCGCGATCGCACGGCAGAACAGGGACGACGTCCTCCTCCTCAAGGAGCTGATCGAAGCCGGGAGGTACCGGGCAGTCATCGACCGGAGCTACCCCCTGGAGCACGTCGTCGAAGCGCACCGGTACGTCGAAACCTGGCAGAAGACGGGCAATGTCGTCCTGACGGTCAGCGGCAGCGGCACGCCGTGAGGGCGATCGTCCGCACCAGGTACGGCTCGCCCGACGTGGTCGAGCTTCGGGACATCGAGGTGCCCGTCCTCACGGACGATGGCGTGCTGGTGCGGGTCCGCGCCGCTTCCGTGAACCGGGCGGACTGGTATGCAATGACGGGCACGCCGTTCGTCGGACGCACCGCGATGGGCCTGCTCAGGCCAAAGGAGCGCAGGCTCGGCACCGACTTCGCGGGGACGGTCGAAGCCGTCGGCAAGGACGTTTCGCAGTTTCGGCCGGGGGACGAGGTGTTCGGCGGGAAGGACGGGGCTTTCGCCGAGTATGTCTGCGTTCGCGCGAGCCGAGCCGTCGTCCCGAAGCCGGCGAACGTGACGTTCGAGGAGGCGGCGGCCGTGCCGGTGGCGGCGCTCACCGCGCTGCAGGGCCTGCGCGACAAGGGGCAGATCCAGCCAGGGCAACAGGTTCTGATCAACGGCGCGTCGGGCGGCGTGGGCACGTTCGCGGTGCAGATCGCCAAGGCGTTCGGAGCTGAGGTGACCGGCGTCTGCAGCACCAGGAACGTCGACCTCGTGCGATCCATCGGCGCCGATCACGTCATCGACTACTCGCAGGAGGACTTCACCCGGACTGACCGGCGCTACGACCTGCTGCTCGATGTCGCAGGGAGCAGGCCATGGTCGGCCTGCAGGCGCGTCCTCAACCCGCAGGCGACCCTCGTCATCGTCGGAGCCCCGAAGGGCAACCGTCTGGTCGGACCGCTGGGCCACATCGTCAAGGTCCAGCTTGCGGCGTTCCGGAGCAGCCAGAAGGTCGTCTTCTTCATCGCGAAGTTCAACAAGGCGGACATGGCGGTCCTGGCTGAGCTTCTCGCGGCCCGCACGGTGGTTCCGGTCATCGACCAGCGGTACGAACTGGCCGAGACCGCCGACGCGTTCCGGTACCTGGGCGACGGACATGCCCGAGGAAAGATCGTCCTTGGCGTCTGAGGAACCGAGGCCCGCACCGGAGCAGACGATGCGAGCGGTCGTCCACGACCGGTACGGGGGTCCGGACGTTCTGCGAGTCGAGGAGGTCGAGCGGCCCGTACCCGGGGACGATGAGGTCCTCGTCCGCATCCACGCCACGACGGTCACACGGACAGACTGCGGGCTCCGCAGCGCGGAGTACTTCATCAGCCGGCTTGTCACCGGCCTTCTCCGGCCGAAGCGGAGAGTCCTCGGCTTTGAGCTGGCTGGAGCGGTCGAGGCCGTCGGCGCGGCCGTCACCGAGTTCGAGGCTGGTGACCACGTGTTCGGCGTCAAGGGCTTCGCCGCCCATGCTGAGTTCGCCTGCATCCGGGAGACCGCTCCGCTGGCCCACATGCCGACCGGCATGAGCTTCGAAGAGGCTGCTGCCGTCTGCGACGGAGCGGCGCTGGCCCTGGCCTGTCTACGGAAGGCAGACCTGCGAGAGGGCCGGAGCATCCTCATCTACGGCGCCTCGGGATCCGTCGGAACGGCGGCCGTGCAGCTGGCCAGGTACTACGGCCTCGACGTCACCGCCGTGTGCAGCACCAAGAGCCTCGAGCTCGTGCGATCGCTCGGAGCCGACCGGGTCATCGACTACACGCAGGCCGACTTCACGAAGAACGGCGAGACGTACGACGTCATCCTCGACGCGGTCGGCAAGCACTCGTTCTGGCGGTGCCGAGGTTCACTGAAGCCGGGCGGGACGTACGTTGGAACCGATGGGTTGGGCAACCTGTTCCTCGCCCCCCTGACCCGCTGGATCGGGAACAAGCGGGTGGCGCTCGGAATCACGCGGTACTCGAAGGAGGACGTCCTCTTCCTCAAGGAGCTCATCGAGGCCGGGAGGTACCGGGCGGTCATCGACCGGCGGTACCCGCTCGAGCAGGTGATCGAGGCGACCAGGTACGTCGAGACGGGACAGAAGACAGGAAACGTGGTCCTGACAGTGGGCGGCGACCGCGGTTCCTAGACGGAGCCAGGTTACAGATCGTGTCGCCGTACCCCAAGTTGAGCACTACGAGCAGTGGCGATGGCGAACAAAGGAGAGGGACATGCACGCGACCATCAGAACCGCACGAGCCGCGGACGCCTTGTCTCGAATAGGCCCCAGATCTCACGCACGCCCCACGAAGGGAATCGACCGATGTTCCACATGACGGCACTCACCGACGATCGGATCCGCGACCTGTACGCCACTGCCGCCGAGCTTCGCAACGCGCGAGCGGACCATGACGGGGCCAGCTGGTTCGAGGAGCTGCGGCTCCGGGTCGGCACGATGCTCCTGACGGCGGGCATGGCGCTGGTGAGCGGCGCCCGCCCCGCGACCCCGAGCCGCCCATGACCCTGATCTGAGCCCCTCCGGCCGGGGCTCCTCCGCGGCGGTGTCGCCGCGCTCCTATATCCAGCAGCGTCGGCCAAGATGCTGGCATGCGAACCGAGACCGCTGAACGCCTGATGAACCGGCTCCGCGTCGCCCGTGCCGAAGGCGATCTTTCCCAGGAGGAGCTCGCCCGGTTGGCTGGCGTGAGCCGGCAGACGATCAGCTCGATCGAGACCGGCGTCTACTGCCCCTCGACGCTCCTGGCGTTCCGGCTCGCCCGCGTCCTCGACCGACCGGTGGACACGCTGTTCTGGCTCCAAGGAGAAACCCCATGAATCGCTGGATGGTCCGCGACGAGCGAAGCCGCCGTCGATGCGGCGGCCGATCGCTTGTCGTACCTCGTCGTGTCATTCGGGCTGCTTGCCGTCGTCGCGGTCCGTGGCTTCGTCGATCGCGAGGCCTCATGGGACCTGCTCACGCTCGTCATCGTCTCCGGGCTCGTCGGCGCCGCGGTCCGGGCGCCGCGGCACGTCGTCACCCGGCACTGGCTCGTCGTTCTCGTCGCCACCGTTGCCGTCGCGACGCTCGTCGCGGCGATCACGCTGCTGGCGACGCGCGCATAGGCCATGGAGCCGACCTCCGAAGAACATTCAGCTGAACCGCCGCGGAGCACAGCCGTGACCGGCCCGAGCCGTCCGTCCCGCGGTGGCACCCAGGACCTCTTCTTCCCGCGCTCGGTGTCGTCCGAGATGCCGACGATGGTCGCCGGAGACGGCATCTTCGTCCTCGACGACCGCGGTCGGCGTCTCCTCGACGTCGCATCCGGCCCGTTCCTGGCGATGCTCGGCCAGGGCAACGAGCGCGTTCTCCAGGCAATGCTCGACCAGGGTCGGCGCCTCACCTACACGTATTCGCGTACCACACGCCACGCGGCGAACGCGAAGCTGACCGAGCAGCTCGCGACGCTCGCGACGCTCGCGGGGCCAGGTTTCGAGCGCGTCCACCTCACGTCGGGCGGCTCGGAAGCCGTCGAGATGGCGCTGAAGTTCCTGCGCCAGTACGCCGTCGCGATGGGGCAACCGGAGCGCCACCCGCGTGATCTCGATACTGCCCGGGTATCACGGCGCGACGACGCAGACCCTCGGGCTGAACGACGACCTTGCCGCGCCCACACTGTGGGGACCCTTGACGGTGGCATCGGAGAAGATCCCGGCGCCGCTCACGTTCCGGGCGGAGAGCGCTGAGGCCGCGGCCGCTGCAAGCATCGCCGCCCTCGAGGAGGCGATCCTCCGCATCGGTGCCGATCAGGTGCTCGCATTCGTCATGGAGCCGATCGGCGGGCAGGCGTCAGGTGTCAACGTGCCGCCCGCGTCGTTCGCTCGCGGCGTCCGCCGCGTCTGTGACCGCTATGGGGTGCGCCTCGTCTTCGACGAGATCGTCACCGCCTTCCGGACCGGCCGGTTCTTCGCGGCCCACCACGATCCCGAGGTCCGGCCGGATGCGCGAAATGCGGTCACGACTCGACCACTCCGTCGGCGGTGATCCGACCCACCCCGTCGCCGTCGTACGCCACCGCTGCCAGGCGCGTCTCGATCGTCTGGCCGGGGGCCAGTACGAGCGCCGTCCCGTTCTCGATCGCGGCAGCCGTCCCGGTGGGCGGCCAGCTGGTGAAGGGCTCCAGGGCGACGTTGTAGGTGCGTCCATACCAAGGGTAGTCGATGTGACCACCGTAGACCTGCCACATCCACAGGCACGGGAACAGCTTGGGATCCCAGCTCATCCCAAAGCCAAAACCGCGGCGGCGGTTCGTCAATGCATACCATCCATCCGTCAGGCCCCAGAACGAGAGGACGTCGACCGACCTCGTCTCTCGCGGCAGAACGAGCCTGACGTCCTCCAGTGCGCCCGTCCTGCGGTTGCGGACGTGCGGGTAGCCCTGTTCTCCCCGCTCCCACAATCCATTGGCGTGGAAGTCAAGGACGCGCGTCGATGTTGCCGGAGTCTGGAGCACGCAGCTGTCGTCGAGGAAGGGTTCCCCGAGCGCGGGATGATGGCCCCACATGACCGCGAATGGCTCGACTGATTCGTTCGTCAGACGTTCGTCGAGGAGGAGCGCCGCACGGCCACCCTCGAGGGTCATCGTCCGTTCGAGGATGAGCGGGCTTCGGTAGAGCCGGACACTCGTAAGCAGACTCACCCGCTCCGGTGAGTCCTCAAGGAGCCGAGCATCGAACGGCAGGAGCGACGCCTCGCCATGGAGCCCCTGGGACGCGCCCCGATATGGCACGGACGACCACCCTGCTGATGGCAGGACCTCCTGCCAGCCACCGTAGAAGTAGTCGTGGAAGGCACCCTCTGGCAGCGCGCTCGTGGCGACGAAGGGTCGACGCAAGGGGATTGGGGACTGCCACAGGACATCCACGTCGTGCGGCTTGTAGGTGAACTCGAAGACGTCGGCGCCTTTGTCGAGAAGGACGCCGACGCGCAATAGCTCGTTTTCGAGAAAGGCCACTCTCATCCCGCGGTACGTGTAGTCGAGCGAGATTCGGCAGCCTGTCTTGCGCCCGTGGCTATACATCGTGTCTCCAGTCGTGTGTCGCTCGGTCAGTCCTGCCGCTTCCCAACCTCGGGCTCCTGTCCGGCTGTGATGTCGGTGACGGTCGCACCCACAGGTCTGGGGCCACGCTTGAAGCGGTGTCTGACGAGCCCGACAATTTGGACCCGCCACGAGTCCAGACCGACCGCGAAGGCAATGATCGCGCCGAGCGTGATCAACTGCCACGAGGTCGGCACGGCGTTCAGGTTGAGACCGTTCTGGACGACGACGATCGTGAGCGCCCCGATCAGCGTGGCGATCACGTTGCCGTAGCCTCCGGACAAGCTCGCCCCGCCGATGACCGCAGCACCGATCGCCTGCAATTCCATCCCACTTCCATAGTTGGGGGAGCCGGAGTCAAGCCGGGCAGCCATCAGGACGCTGGCGATCCCGGCGGTCGCGCCGGCCATCGTGTAGGCGAGCATCCGGGTTCGCCGTACGTTGATGCCGGAGAACCGGGCCGCCGAGTCATTCCCGCCTACGGCATAGATCGCGCGCCCGGCCATCGTGTAGTTGAGGAGGACATACGCGACCGCGAAGCAGACCAGGACGTAGATGAACGGCAGAGGGATCCCGAAGACCCTGCCGTAGAAGATCGGGTCGAGCAGCGGCGAAACGGAGAAGATCGGCGCACCCTGGTTGTAGAGGAACGCCCAGCCCTTGAACACGCTGAGCGTGGCGAGCGTCACGATGAACGACGGGATTCGACCGTAGGCGACAAGAGCACCGTTGACAGCCCCCAGCGCCGAGCCGATCAGGATCACCAGGACAATGACGAGCGCCAGCGGGAGTTGGTCCTGGGTGATGAACAGGGCCATCAGCATCGTCAGGAGGGCGACCATCGAGCCCGGCGAGAGATCGATCCCGCCCGTCAGGATGACCATCGTCGAGCCGATCGCCATGATCGATACGATGCTCACCTGAAGCGAGATGTTCAGCAGGTTCTGCGGATCGAGGAAGCGGGACGTCGTGAGGCTGACTGCTGCCGAGGCGAGGAGCAGGGCCGCGAGAGGCGCGAGGAGCGAAGGCGCGAGCAGCCGCCGAAGCGCGTTCACGCTTGGGCTCCCGAGGCGAGGGCGATCAGCGATGTGTCGTTCAGGCTGTCTGCCCGCTCGATCGTTACGACCCGGCCCTCCCGAACGATCCCCACTCGATCACTCATGGCGAGCAGCTCGGGATAATCCGAGCTGATGAGCAGGATCCCGACACCACGTGAGGTTAGCTCGTTCATGAGGTGGTACACCTCGATCTTGGCCCCGACGTCGATCCCCTGCGTCGGCTCGTCGAGCACGAGGAGTCTCGTGCCGGCATGCAGCCATCGAGCAATCACGCACTTTTGCTGGTTCCCGCCCGATAGGAACTGGACGCTCTTCGATTCGGCGGCGGCCGGTATGCGAAGCCGTTTGAGGTAGTCGCGTCCCAGTCGCCGCTCACGCCCCGGACTCAGGAAGGGGCCGTTGAGCAGCAGCTGCAGTCGCGAGACGGTGATGTTGGGGATACCGGCGAAGTTGAAGAAGAGGCCGTCGGCCTTGCGGTTCTCGGTGACGAGGCCCAGGCCGGCGACGACCGCGTCGTGAGGTGAGCCGAAGCGGACCGGCCGCCCCTCGAAGCGGATCGTGCCGGCTGACACGGGATCAACCCCGAACAGCGCCCGAGCGATCTCCGTGCGGCCCGAACCGATCACGCCCCCAAGCCCGAAGACTTCGCCGCGGTGCACGGTGAATGTCGCTCCGTTTACGCCGGCGTCGCTCTCCAGACCCTCCACCTCGAGGAGTGGCTCGTCTAAGGCGTGATGCTCCTTCGGGAAGTGCTCCTTGACTTCGACACCGAGCATGAGCCGGACGACCCCGTTCAGGTCGAGCTCTGATGCGGGCCGAGACTCAACGAGTTCGCCGTCCCTGAACACGGTGATCCGATCAGCCAGGCTCAGAAACTCCCGAAGCCGGTGGGAGATGTAGACGATCGCCGTCCCGCGCGCCGCGAGCCGGCGGATGAGGTCGTGGAGGCGTTCCGCTTCCTGGAGATCCAGGGCGGTCGTCGGCTCGTCCAGGATGAGGAGCCGTGCGTCCGTGGAGAGTGCCTTGGCGATCTCCACGAGCTGTTGTTCGGCAACGGAGAGCGAGCCGACCACGGCATCAGGATTCACGCGGATTCCGAAGGCGTCCAGCAGCTCGACGGCGCGCCTGCGCATGGTTGGCCAATCCACGGTCGAGAGCGCGCCCCTTCCGGGGAGGCGACCGAGAAAGACGTTCTCGGCGACCGAGAGCGTCCGTACGAGAGAGAACTCCTGGTAGATCTGGGCGACGCCGTGACGCCGCGCGACGTGCGGGTCTACCAGCCGGACCGGGGTCCCCTCGTAGAGGATCTCGCCCGAATCCGGCTGGTAGACGCCGGAGAGGATCTTTGCGAACGTCGACTTCCCGCTGCCGTTCTCGCCGACGAGCGCATGGATCTCACCCGGATAGATCGAAACGGATACGTCGTTCAGGGCGCGCACACCGGGAAAGCCCTTTGACAGGTTCCGAACCTCCCAGAGAGGCCGTCTGGTAACTCCTTGCACGCCCGTTTCTCGTGACTGTCTCGCCCTGTCTCGAGATCAGGGGCAGGTGTACGTCTTCTGAGGCTTCGGGTACAGCCGGTCCGGATTGCAGAGGATGGCCGTGACGTTCGTCGCGTCGACGATCTGTACCGGCGTCTCGACATACCCGCCTGCGAACGTGCCCGACAGGCAGTCCAGGGTCACCTGGAGCGCCGTCTCACCCATGGCGAACGGGGTCGTGTCGACCGTAGCCGTGATCTCGCCCGCTGCAATGGGCTCGAGCCCGGAGTTCGTGTCGCCGTCGTTACCGTACAGGATCAGGTCCGTGCGGCCGAGGGCTTTGGCCGCCTTTGCGGCCCCTTGGATCATGTAGTCGTTGGCCGCGAACATCATCGTGACATCCGGGTTCGCCTGGAGCAGGTCTGTCCCGGCCAGGTTTCCCCCGTCGACGTTCCAGCCGCCGACGACGCTCGCCACGACCTCGAACGCGGCGGCCGCCTTGATCGCGTCCAGGAAGCCCCCCACGCGCTCCGTGGAGTGGTACCCGGGCTGCCCTTCGATGATCCCGACCTTGAAGCCCTTGCCGGCGGCGGCCTGGATGGCGTATTCGCCGAGCTTGGCGGTGCCGGCCCGCTGCCGGTAGCCCACGACGCCCTGGACGGGGCTCGGGAAATCGAGGATGTCGGAGTTGACGATGATCACGGCGATGCCCTGGGCGACCGCCCGTTTCACCAGCGGCGCAGCCGCCCCTTCATCATGGGTCGACAGGATGATCGCGTCGACCTTCTGGCTGATCACGTCCTGGATCATGCCCATCTGCCCGTTGATATCGGCGCCGCTCTGCGGAGCGAGCATGAAGCTGTCTACCCCTGCGGTGGCGGCAAGGGCCTTGATGCCTTCGCCGATCGCCATGTAGTAGGGGAACTCGGTGGCCGGCGGCATGTACGCGATGCGCGGCTTCGCTCCGGGCTGGTAGGCGAGGCCGGAGCATGGGGCCTGGGCGTCCGCCGCGAGCGGAACCGCTGCCGCATACGTCACGGCAGAGTCAGTTGGGCTCGTCGCGGTGCTCTCGGGGACGGTGGCAGCTGCGCTGTCGGACGCACTGGGCGTGGCGCCCGGCGAACACGCTCCTGCAACAAGGGCCAGCGCGACCACTGCCGCGGCCCAGCGTTGCGAACGCCACCTCACAAAGACTTCCATTTCCGTGCTCCTTCTCCTATCTGCGACCAGCGGAAAGTGTCTGCTTTCCTGCGTGTCTCATTCAGACCACGTTTCAAGCTGCGCGGTCATCCCGTTGTCGACAAATACCAGCGAGCCGGTCATGTACGAGGCGTCGGAGCTCGCCAGGAAGACCGCCACGCGGCCGATCTCCTCCGCCGTCCCCAATCGACCGAAGAGCTGGCGTCGCTCGACCCGTTGCCGGCTGGCCACGGGATCCTCCTCGCCCTCGAAGATCCCGCGGATGAGCGGGGTATCGATCCAGCCAGGGCAGATGGCATTGACGCGGATCCTGTCCCCGGCGAGATCGATCGCCGCCGCGCGGGTCAGCGCGGCTACGCCACCCTTCGAGGCGGCATAGGGCGCGGTTCCCCCAACGTTCTGGACGGCATGCACCGAGGCGATGTTGATGATCGAGCCGTTCGAAGAACGAGCGAGGTGTGGGGCGGCATATTTGATGCCGAGAAAGACGCCCCTGAGATTGACTCCGAACGCCCTGTCGAACTCCTCGACCGTCGCCTCGGTAACGCTTCGGTAGATTCCCGCCGCCGCATTGTTGACGAGGATGTCGAGCCCTCCGAAGACGGTGGTTGCGGTCTCGATCATCCGAATGACATCGTCTTCGCGGGACACGTCGGCGTGAACGTAGGCGACCTTGCCCCCAAGACTGAGGAGCTCCCGCTCAGTCTCCCGGCCGACCGGGTCGTTGACGTCAGCCAGGAGCACCGCCGCTCCCTCCCGGAGCAGCTCTTTCGCGATCCCGCATCCAATCCCCATGGCGCCGCCGGTGACGACGGCGACTTGATCCTGCAGGCGAATGCTGGGCCTCCTCTCGGCAGTCAGTTGACGACTGCCACGTGCCCGTCGTGGGGCACGTAGCCGAGGCGCTCCGAGATGCGGTCGGCGCACCCACGAACGAGCGGGGCCAGCGCCTCTACCCGCTCGAGGCTCATCCGGGACGCGGGCGCAGTCACGCTCGTGGCTGCGACGACGCGTCCTGTGTGATCCCGGATCGGGCAGGCCACGCAGCGGATCTCTGGCTCGTGCTCCCCGTCATCGATGGCGTAACGACGATCACTGATGAGGGCGAGCTCGCGCTCGAGTGCCTCGACGGACGTGATCGTCGTGCCGGTGTACGCGCGCAGCCCGCGCTGCCGGATGACCCGTCGGAACTCCTCGGCCGGCAGATAGGCAAGGAGGACCTTCCCGACACCCGTGCAGTGGGCAGGCGCACGCTTGCCCACTGCCGAGTACATCCGGATGGTCTGGGCTGTCTCGACCTTGTCGATGTAGACGACTTCGCCCTCGTAGAGCACGGCAAGGTGGACCGTCTCATCGGTCTCCCCCGACAGCTGTCGGAGTTCCGGCTGCGCCTCGTGTCGCAGCTCCAGCCCCTGAACGACGTAGCTCGAGAGCTCGAACAGCTTGAGGCCGGGCCTGTACGCCTTCGTGGCCACCTCCTGCGCAAGCAGGCCGTGGTCGACGAGTGTCCGCAACAGTCGATGGGCCGTCGGGGCGACGAGACCGGTCTGCTCCACGATCTCCATGAGTCTCACGGGTCGACCCGCCCTGCACACGAGCTCCAGCACCCAGAGAGCGCGGGATACCGCTTGAACGGAGGGTCCGGTTCCGGGCTGGTCTATCCGTATTGTGGAATGTCGTTTCATTACCGAAGGGATACCACAGGTGATGACCCGATGTAAACCCCCCTTTTGAACTCGTTCTGCGACAGGAACTCGTAGACCCTCCGCCGAGCGGACAATGAGGCCGTCCACGATCGCCAGGACCACCCGACGACCGCGGGTGCTTACTCCCCACAGGCGACCAACGCCCCAACGCCGGTAGCATTGACAAGGTGCAGGGGCTCATGGTTACACTGTCAAGATCAGGCGGATATGAAACTGCATTCCATATGGTGGAAGAGTTGGAGCAACGACGAATGCGTCGTGTGATCAACACAGCGGAGCGCCCAGACCCACAGCTGCTCGAGAGCTACAGGTTGCTTCTCCAGCGCTACAGCCCGAGCTGCATCGTCAGCGACTGTCTCGAGCGGCGCGGCGCGTTCCCCAGCCAGATCCGGCCGGTGAGCGGCGGTCGGTTCGTGGGCTCAGCACTGACGGTGAAGCTGTATCCCGGCGACCTCGTGGACTGCCTCGACGCGCTCAAGGTTGCGGGACCAGGCGACGCCATCATCGTCGACGCGGCGGGCGAGACCGAGACCTCCGTCTGGGGCGGGTTGATGGCCGGGCTGTGCCTGCAGAGAGGCGTGGTCGGCGCCGTGGTCAATGGCGCCGTCCGCGACATCGACGAGGTCCGAGACCTCGGCTTTGCGCTGTACTCGCGCGCGGTCGTGCCCACTTCCACGCATTCCCCGTACTCGTCCCGTCTCGATCCCATCGAGGTCAACGTGCCGATCTGCGTCGGCCGGACGATCGTGGAGCCGGGCGACGTGATCCTCGCCGACGAGATAGGGGTGGTCGCGGTTCCCCGCGGCGAGGCCGCGGACGTCCTGCAGCGGGCGCTTCTCCAGGCCGAGCAGGAGGAGGCCACACGACAGCTGATCAGGGCCGGCCGGACCGTTGACGAGATACTGGCCGAGTTCGGGCGGCTCTGAAACGACGATGGGCGCTGCCGGAGCTGGCGAACGGCTCGTCGCCCTCGTCGACCGAACCATCATTCCCGACGCCTTGGATGAAGGAGTGTTATGCGCATCATCGACGCCCATCATCATCTAGGGCACGGCTGCGTCTTCGAGGCGTGGACCGCGACCGAGCAGGAGATCCGCGCCGCCCAGGATCGCAACGGAGTCACGGCGTCGATCATCCAGCCCTGGCCCGGAGCCCTGCCGAACGTGCACGAGGCCCACGATCGCATCGCCGCCTTCGCGGCGGACAATCCGGGACGCATCTTCGGAATGGCGAACGTCAACCCACACTTCGACCGAGCAGGCGCTGCAGCCGAGATCAAGCGGTGTGTCGAGGAGCTGGGCTTCGTGGCCGTCAAGTGCCATACGAGCGGGCACGCGCTCAACCCGAACGGGGCCGACGCACAGGTCATCTTCGAGACCGCGGGCGAGCTGGGCATTCCGGCCATGGTTCACATCGCGACGTTTGGTATCCCGCTGTCCGCGCCCGGTCACCTGATCCCGCTTGCCAAGCGCTATCCGACACTCAAGATCGTCGCCGCTCACATGGGCGCCGCGACGCTCAGCGCAGACGTCGTCTGGATTGCCGAGGAGCACCCGAACGTCTACCTGGAGACGTCGTGGGCCATGGGGCCCGACATCGAGTGGGCGGTTCGCACGCTGGGCGCGAACCGGGTGATGATGGGCAGTGATCATCCAACGAATCTCGCGGTTGAAATCACGAAGGTCCGTGAGCTCGGCATCTCCGACGCTGAGAAGGAGATGGTGCTCGGAGGGACCGCTGCCGAGGTCTTCCGCCTTGCGCTCTGAGGCAGCGCCGACCCGGCGCTGCCGAGCCCGAAAGGTCAGGCCAGGGAGGCTGCGATGAGTGGCGTGCGCACGACGCCCGAGGTCGAGAGACCTCGTGTGCCGCAAGCGATCGCGGCTGGACGCGTGATCGCCATTGGGCGCCGTCTCGATCCCGCCACCGTGCCGGCGATCGGCGAAGCCTTGCTCGCCGGTGGCATCCATGCCTTCGAGATCACGTTGAACAGCGCCTCGGCGTTCAGCGTCATCAGTGCGCTCGCGGCGAGATTCGGGCCTGATGACCTGCTGATCGGGGCGGGCACGGTCCTCGACCTGGATCAGGCACGTTCCGCGATTGACGCCGGGGCGAGGTTCCTGGTGATGCCGACCACCGATGCGGCGATCATCGAGTGGGCGGCAGGTCGCGATCTGCCGGCGTTCCCGGGTGCGTTCTCGCCGACGGAGATCCTCGCCGGCTGGAGGGCGGGCGCCGCTGCGGTCAAGCTGTTCCCTGCGTCGGCCGTCGGGCCGAGTTTCGTGCGTGAACTGCGAGGTCCTCTGCCCGAGGTCCCGCTGATCCCCACCGGCGGCGTGACGCTCGAGAACGCTCCCGCCTTCATCACGGCGGGCGCGCTGGCAGTCGGCGTGGGGAGCTGGCTGACTGGAGGCGGCGACCCCGGTGTCATTCGCGAGCGAGCGAGCGCGATCACCACGGCGCTCGCTGCCGCGGACCGGCCGAAGTGAGGATGCGGACCGTGTGGCTGCCGCACCGAGGAGTGCCAGGACGATGAGCACACTGGTGACATTTGGGGAGGCGATGGTCCGGCTGGCACCTCCCGGACATCGCAGGCTCGAGCAGACCACGAGCCTCGATGTGACCGTGGGCGGCGCCGAGCTCAACGTTGCCTCGGGGGTCAGTCGCCTTGGCCTCTCGACGGCCTGGGTCTCCTGCCTGCCGGACAATCCACTCGGCCGGATGGTGCGGAACCGGGCGCGTGAGTTCGGTGTCGACGTCTCCCACGTGGCGTGGGAGGGCGACGGCCGCATGGGGCTGTTCTTCGTGGAGTACGGCGCCTCACCGCGCCCGAGCAGCGTCCTCTACGACCGTGCCGGCTCGGCCTTCGGCGAGCTGCGCGGCGTGACCTTTGACTGGCCCACGATCCTTGCCGGCGCTCGCGCCTACCACACAACCGGGATCACGCCAGCGCTGGGCGAACGGACGGCCAAGGAAGTCAGCACGAGCCTGGCGGCGGCCCGAGCCGGTGGCCTGCTCACGAGCTACGACCTGAACTACCGCCGGAAGCTCTGGAGCCCGGAACGGGCCCGCGCGGTCCAGGAGCCCCTGATGGGCCTGATCGATGTCCTGATCACGACCGAGGAGGACGCCAAGGTCGTGTTCGGCGTCACCGGCGCCGATTACCATGAGGTGGCCCGCTCCCTCTCCGACCGCTTCGGCTTCAAGGTCGTTACGATCACGCTGCGAGGCGACCTGTCCGTGCTGCGGAACACGTGGACCGCGATCGCCTACTCCGACGGGGCGTTCGCCGGCGACCGCACCTACGATCTGGAGCTCGTCGACCGCGTCGGGGGCGGCGACGCCTACGCGGCCGGCTTCCTCTACGGGCTCCTCACCGGCGACATCGAAAAGGGCGTCCGCTACGGCAACGCCTTCAGTGCGCTCAAGCAGGCCTCCTGGGAGGACTTCAACTACGCCACCCTTGCGGAGGTCGAGGCGCAGCTCGGCGGGTCAGGCTCGCGGATCGTCCGGTAGGAGTTGCTCCGCCTGAGCGTCGTAGTGGAACGCCGCGGCTGTCAGGAGCCTTCGACTCCGAGCCGCTCGTGTGCTCGATAGGGGTTCATGTCAGTTCGCGAGGCCGGCCGCGACCAGGGCGCGAAGAAGCGCGACCGGCGGGGGCCCCGATCGCTCGAGGACGGCCGATACCGCGGCTCGGTCGCAGCCCCCTTGGAGACGCTCGACCTCGGCGAGAAAGGCGTCGAGATCCGTCGGAAGCGACCACGGTCATCGAACGTACCTCCTCAGATGCGCGCCAGCTCGGCGCCGAGTCGCCGCAGGCCAAGCGGCCCGAGAGCGAGCGCCCGGGCGTGCCAGCCTTTTCGGTCGAACTCCCGGCCCTCGGCCGCCGCGGCCGACTTCGCCGCCTCGCGCCCGGCGAGCCAGGTCCGCTCGCCGAGCTTGTAGGCGGTGGCCTGCGATGGCCACGAGAGATAGCGCAGGACCTCGCTCTCGGCCTTGTCGTGGTCCATTCCGCCGGCGCGGACGATGAAATCGATCGCCGCGTCGTATGTCCACGCCGTGCCGGCCTGGCCGGACCAGCCCGGGAAGAGCGCGGCCCCGGCCGCCGGGATCGGGCGGCCCGTATGGAGGCCGATGTCCGCGACGACGCGCGCGGCCCGGAACGCGTGGGCGCACAGGAACCCGAGGCGCGTGTCCGGCGTGCGGAACCAGCCGAGCTCGTCCATGAGCCGCTCCGAGTAGAGCGCCCAACCTTCTCCGTGCGCCGACACGAACCCGAGCTTCTGTGCCCGGGTGAGGGGCACCAGGCGGATCGTGGCGCTCTGGAGATGGTGCCCCGGGACGGCCTCATGGTAGACGGTGCTGACCTCATCCCACATGGGGAACCGGGTCCGACCGACCGTCGGGAACCAGGTCTGGCCCGGTCGGGTGAGGTCTTCGGATGGCGACGTGTAATACGCGGCGGCAGCGCTGCCCTCGGGCGGGATGCGGACGTCGCAGCGGCGGATCGAGGGATGGATGTCGAACTCCCGGCCGTCGAGGCCGTCGATCGCCTCGTCCGTGACGGACTGGAGCCAGTCGCGGTACGCGTCGACGCCGTCGACGGAACGTGCCGGATCCGTGGTCAGGAGCTCGCGGACCTCGAGGAACGAGGCACCGGGCATGATCTTGGCGCACTCCTTCGCCTTCTCGGCCTCGAGTCGGGCGAGCTCCTCCCAGCCCCAGGCGTACGCCTCGTCGAGGTCGAGGTCCGTGCCGAGGAGGAAGCGCGCCCAGATCTGGTAGCGCTCGTCGCCGGAGGCATCTGTCTCGGTGGCCTGCGGCGCGTAGACGTCGCCGAGCCAGGTCGCCAGCCGGCCGTAGGCGTTGCCGGCGTCGCGGGCGGCTGCCGCGAGGTCTGCCCGGAGACGCTCATCGGCGCCGGCCTGGGCGGCACTGCTGATGAACCCGGCGAACCAGCCGCCGTCGCCCTTCCCGGCCCAGGTGGCGCACTGATCTACGACCACGAGCGCCTGACGACGGGCCGCCGGGCGCCCGTTGGCGAGCCCGAGCTCCAGCGTCGCGCGGTAGCCGTCCATCGCGGCCGGTACGGCCCGAAGCCGCGCGGCGATGTGCCCCCAGGCTTCGGGCGTCGAGTGGTCCATGAGGTCGAAGACAGACCGGGTACTTGCCGGCGCCCCGACGATGTTGCTCAGGCCCCGTTCGCGCTCCCCGGCATCGATGACGCCCATCTCGCCACCGATCCAGTCGGCGAGGAACCCCGCCCCCAGTCGTTCCGCCTCGTCCCGTGGCGGCTCCGCGGCCGCGAGTGCGTCCAGTGTCCGCTGGAGGAGCGCGCGGAGCGCCCCGTAGCCGGCCGGCGAGTAGTCCGTGAGCCGCGTAGGATCCGAGGCGACGCCCCAGCGCTCGCCCCGAGCGGGGTCCAGCGCCGCGACCTCGTCGATGTAGCGACTCGAGATCTCGGTGACGGTCGGCATTGGGGTCCTCCGGTTGGCAGAACGAGCCTCCGTGGGTCGCGTGTTCGTTCGGCTGCGAAGCCTACGGCACGACGTCACTGCCCCGGAGCTTCCGAGCGAGCGCAACCCACCGCACAACGTGTGCGTGTGCCTTCTTGGGTCATGGATGCATCCTCCGTGCGACGATCGACGAGCGCTGGACGGAGGTTCCGACGCCAGATCTCGATGGCCCGAGTCTGCGGCGTCGACGCCACGACCGGCGAACGAGAGAGCCCGGGCCTGCCGCTTGGGTCTAGGCCCCGTCGCCGCCGCTCGTGGCCAGCCGTCGGAGGGCTACGAGCGACAGCATCTCGTAGGCGAGGTTGGCGGCGAGGAACGCCGTCTGGCCGGCCGGGTCGTATGCCGGAATCACCTCGACGACATCGAAGCCGATGAAGTCGATGCCAATCAGGCCGCGCACGGTCGCAAGCGCGTCGTGGGCCGAGAGTCCGCCGGGCTCGGGTGTCCCGGTGCCGGGCGCGAAGGCCGGATCTACGACGTCGATGTCAAAGCTGATGAAGGCTGGCCGGTCCCCCACCCGTTCACGGATCGCCGCTGCGGTCGCCGCGGGACCGATGCGGAGAACATCCTCCGTCGTCAGGTACTCAAGCCCCAGCTCGCTCCGCAGACCGGTCCAATCCTGCGCGGCATAGATCGGTCCACGGAGCCCGACCTCGATCGAGTGGGCGACATCAACCAGGCCCTCCTCGATCGCACGCCGCATCCACGTCCCGTGGTTGTACTTCTCGCCGAAGTAGCTGTCCCAGGCGTCGGTGTGCGAGTCGAAATCGATCACCGCGACCGGGCCGCGCGATCGGGTCCCCCGGAGGTGCGGCAACGTGCAGGCGTGATCCCCGCCGATGAGGAGCGGGATCACTCCGGCCTCGACGATCGGAGCGACCGCACTCTCGATTGCCGCGTAGCTGCGCTCGATGTAGCCGGGCACGATCGCCACGTCGCCGTAGTCGATGCACGAGAGGTGTTCGAACGGGGCGATCTCCAGGTTCGGGTTGTACGGGCGAAGCATCACTGACGCCTCGCGCACCGCGCCGGGCCCGAAGCGGCCACCCACCCGGTAGGTCACGCCGGTATCAAAGGGGACGCCGAGCAGGGCGACGTCCACGTCCTCGAGCGTCCGCACGTGCGGCAGCCGGGCGAACGTCACGGGACCCGTGAAACGCGGCGACTGGAGCGAATCAGCAGGCGTGTAGCGAGGCATCGTCAGCCGCCCGGAGCGGAGACGAGCACGGCATCATCGACCGCCCAGATGAGAGCGACCTGATCGCCCGGCTGCCACTCGCGCTCACCGCCGCCGACCTGCCGCCGGACCGCCACCGCCTGGCCGTCCGGCAGTGTCAACTCGTACTTGCGAATCGAGCCGAGATAGAGTGCGTCCCGCACGGCGGCGTCGACCACGTTTACCCGAGGCGCCGCAGCGGCGGGGTCGCTCAGCCCGACGATGCGCAGCCGTTCCGGCCGGACGACGAGCGCCGCCTGCGAACCGCCGGCGAGCGCGGCCCGCTCCACCTGAACGGCGCCCACCCGCCAGCGCACATCGTCCCGGGCCAGCCAACCGCCGTCGCCGTCGCGCTCGAACCGCCCGCGCAGGATGTTCGACTCGCCGATGAAGTCCGCCACGAACAGCGACACCGGCCTCTCATACAAATCATCACCGCGGCCGAGCTGCTCGATTCGGCCCCTGCTGAAGATCGCGATCCGGTCGCTCATGACGAGCGCTTCTTCCTGATCATGGGTCACGTAGACAACGGTTGCGCCGAGCTGGCGACTGATGTGCATGACCTCGAGCTGGAGCGCCTCCCGGAGCTTCTTGTCGAGCGCCCCGAGCGGCTCGTCCATGAGCAGCAGGCGGGGATGGAAGACGACCGCCCTGGCGAGCGCGATCCGCTGTTGCTGTCCGCCGGACAGCTGGCGGGGATATCGACCGCCGAAGCCCTCCAGCTTGACGAGGGCGAGCGCCTCGGCCACCCGGCGCTTGATCTCGGTGCCGCCCGCCTTGCGCATCTGGAGCGGGAACGCGATGTTCTCGGCGGCCGTCATATGCGGAAACAGGGCGTAGTTCTGGAAGATCATCCCGACGTCGCGCCGATGGGGCGGGACATGGCTCATATCGACGCCATCGATCTCGATCGTGCCCGCCGTCTGACGGGTGAAGCCGGCGATCATCCGGAGGGTCGTGGTCTTGCCCGAGCCCGATGGACCCAGGAGCGTGATGAACTCGCCCTGCCGGACCTCCAGGTCCACGCCGTCGACGGCCAGTACGTCTCCGAAGGACTTCTCCAGGCCACGCAGGACGAGCGCCGGACGATCTGGCATACCTGTCCCGTTGCCACCGGCCGCGCCAGTGGAGCCGCGCGTGGCGCTCATCGGGCTGGAGCCTGGCGACGCACGACGAGGGCGAGGAGCAGGACCGAGGTGGTCACGACGAGGAGGGTGGTGGCGACTGCCGCCACGGTCGGATCGACCACCTGGCGAACCTGTTCCCACATTTCAACGGGCAATGTCCGGAACCGAGCGCTGGTGAGGAAGATCGACACGACGACCTCATCCCAGGACGTGATGAACGCAAAGAGACCACCGGCCAGGACGCCCGGCAGGATCAGGGGCAGCGTAATCCGGCGGAAGGTCCGGATCGGACCGGCGCCCAGGCTCTGGGCTGCCAGCTCCAGGTTGCGGTCGATCGTCCGCAGGCTGGTGGCCACGTTGACCACGACGAACGGTATCGCGAGGGCGGTATGGGCCAGAACCAGGCCGACCAGAGAGCCGGCGATCTTCCAGCGCACGAAGATCGAGAACATCCCGATGGCAATGATGATCACTGGGACGATGAGCGGCGACAGGATCAGCGCGTTGATCGCACCCTTGCCCGGGAATTGTCCGCGAACCGTCCCCAGTGCGGCGAGCGTCCCGAGCACGGTGGCCAGCGCCGCGGTCAGGAAGGCCACCTGGGCGCTGTTTCCAAAGCCGGTCGACCATTGCCGGTCCGTCACCATCTTCTCGTACCAGCGGATCGAGAAGCCCTCCGGCGGGAACGTGAGGGAGTTCGACGACGTGAAACTCATCGGGACGACGACCAGGGTGGGGGCCAGCAGGAAGAAGACGGTCAGGGCGCCCAGCCCCAGGAGGAGCAGGCGGCGCGGCTGGCGCCAGGAGTCGGTCATGGATCAGGATTCCTCGATGCTGCCGTAGACATCGCGCAGGCGGATGAAGCGCGAGGCGATGAACAGAACCGCGAGGGTCAGGCCCATGAGGATGACGGCCATGGTGGCGCCGATGCCCCAGTCTAGCCGCTGCTGGACCGCGCTCGCGATGAACTGGCTGATCATCGTGTCCTTGGGCGAGCCGAGCAGGGCCGGTGTGATGTAGAAGCCGAGGGCCAGAACGAACACGAGCAGGGAACCGGCGAGAACGCCTGGCAGCGAGAGTGGCAGGAAGACGCGCCGAAAGGCCGCGAACGGCGGGGCGCCGAGGTTCGCGGCGGCCCGGGTGTACTCCGGGTCGATCCGCCGCATCACGGCGTAGATCGGCAGGACCATGAACGGCAACAGGATCTGGCTCATGCCGAGCATGACCCCGAGCGTGGTCCTTATGAGCGGGATCGGCTCGTCGATGACCCTGGCGTCAAGGAGGAACGTGTTGATGATCCCCGTGTCCCGCAGGATGACCTGCCAGGCGTAGGTCCGGACCAGCAGGCTCGACCAGAACGGGAGGAGCACGGCGATGAGCAGCAGCCCGGCCACCCGGGGCCGGACGAGGTTCATGAGGTACGCATACGGATACCCAAGCGCCAGGCACACGACGGTTGACAGGGCGGCCACCCAGAACGTGTTGCCCAGGACGCGGAGATTCGCGGCCGAGGCAAAGAAGCGGCCGTAGTTCGCAAGGACGTCGCCGGTTGGCTTGGGAAAGTCGGTCACGCTGCGCAGGCTGACGACGATCAGCGGAACCAGGAAGAAGGCGACGAGGAAGCCGATCGGTGGGATGGCCAGCAGTGCCCAGCGGTTGACGAAAGGGCCGTCGCGAGGGCGACGGCCCTTTCCCCTGGTCATCTGACCGAGCACGCGCACCGGTCCGGGGCGTCAGGCGACGGCACCCTGCCGTCGGCTACCTGGTCTTCCACTCCTGGTAGGCGTCCTCGAGCAGTTGGGCATTCTCGACGACCCAGGCGTCATCAAAGTAGGCGGTGGTGTCGTTGATATTCGAGACGCTGAGCTCCGCGACCTTCGATGGGTCGGCCGTCGCGAGCTTGTTCGTCGGCCCGTACGGGATGTACTTGGACGGTGCCGCGTTGTTCTCCTTGCACGACGCCCAGCCGATGAAGTCCATGGCCGCGTCCTTGTTCGGCGTGCCCTTCGGCACGACGAAGTAGTCCGCCGTGACGATCTGCTGGTTCCACTGGATCTCGACCGGCTTGTTGTCGATGTTCTTGGCGCTGTAGGCGCGCCCATTCCAGATCATCGCCATGGCGACCTCCCCCTTGCCGAGGAGGTCCTGCGACTCAGCGCCCGAACTCCAGAACACGATGTCGTCCTTGATCGTGTCCAGCTTCGCGGTCGCCCGTGCGAGATCGAGCGGGTAGAGGTCCGCGGGGGCCACGCCATCGGCGAGCAGGGCGAATTCGAAGATGCCGCCCGACGAATAGTCCCAGAAGCCACGCTTGCCTGGGAACTTGGTCGTGTCGAAGAAGTCAGCCCACCCCTCGGGCACCTGGCCGGCCGTCTTCTCGGTGTTGTAGCCCAGGACGACGCCGTAGGTGATGTCGGCCACGCGATACGTGCCGGCGAAGCCTTCGAGGATCTCGTCCTTGGGGATCTTCGTGTAGTCAAGCGGTTCGAGGAGATCGGCCTGGGCGTCGAGACCGAAATCATTGCCGACATCGACGATGTCCCAGGTGACCTGACCGGCCTCGACCTGCGCCTTGATCGTGGCGTTCGACGAGTCCTCGCTCTCCTGGAACGTGACACCGGTGAGGGCAGCGTAGGGCTCAAGCCAGCCCTTGCGCTGCGCCTCCTGGTAGGCACCACCGTAGGACACGAAGGTCAGGGTCGTGCCCTCTGCCATCGGCGGGCTCGTGCAGATATCGGCCACCGGCGCCGTCGTCGGTGCCGCGCTCTCTGGAGCCGTCGACTCCGGCGGCGCGGCCGTCGGTGCCGAACTGGCCCCCCCGCCGCACGCTGCGACGAGAAAGACGGCCGCGGCGACCAATGGAGAGTGGCGTCGCCAGGATGTCATCGATCGATCCTCCTCGATGTCCGCGGATCCTGGCCGGACGGGCTGCTTCGCCACGCCCCAGCCGCCGGAACACAGCCCATCATAGTCGGCCGGACTTCCCGCTCATAGGCCCATTCCTGAACTGGGGACGGTCCGTCTCAGGAGACCCTGGACGGCCTCCGACGCCGACGTCGACGTCGACCTCGACCTCGGACGTCGCGGAGAACCTCGCGCGCGCCGTTGTGGCCCGGCACGCCGCACATCCGCTCGAGATCTGGGGGCATCAGGATCTGCCGGTCGATGATCGCGTCGCGGATGCCCGACGGGGACGGGACGTTTGACACTGGACCCGCGTCGAGCGAAGCATCCACGATGTCCCGCGTGACCGTCCTCATCGAGCCGATCGCCGCCGCCCAGCTCCCCTACGGGCCTCTCGTGTCGCGGCTGCTGCGGCCCCTTCAGCGCGGCTTCCTGCTGCTGAATGGCGCCTTCATGGCGCCGCTCCTCCGAAGCGGCTTTGGGTGGCTCATCGGGAGCCCATTCACCGGCCACCTGATGCTCCTACGAACGCGCGGCCGGCGCACCGGGTTGCTGCGGGAGGCCCCGCTCGGGTACGTCATCCGGGACGGGTCCGTTTACTGCGTCGCGGGGTACGGCGAGCCGACGCCCTGGTTTCGGAATCTCCAGGTCGATCCCGCCGTGGAGGTTGTCCTCCCTACCCGCCGGTTCTTCGGCCGGGCCGAGCCGGTCGCCGATCCGGTGGAGTGGCTGGCGGCCTACCGCGCCCTGATCGCGAGCTTCGGCCTGATCGGCAACGCGATCGTGGGCGACGTCCGGGGTCTCGACGACGAGGCGCTCCTTGCCCGGGACCGCGCCCTGCCGGTGGTCCGGATCACGCCGACCGATGGATCAGGCCCGCTGATCGCGGGCGCCTTCGATCCCGGCGGACGAGGCTGGCTCCTCGCGTACGGGGCGACGCTCGCGCTCGGCATCCTCGTCTGGCGCCGATGCGCGGGCCGGCGGCGCCGGGACTGACGGTCGGGGCAAGCGAACAGTGCCCAGGACACTCCGCTACAATCTCCCCGCTGGATCCGCTACAATCTCCCCGCTGGATCCGCTGCAATCTCCCGTCGAGGATCAGCCCGCATGGGCACCGCGGCTGCGCTCCAGGTCGGTGCTGCGCAGTGGGCCAAAGCGCCACCTCATCGATCCCTCGCTCGCGGTCGCAGCTCTGCGCGCCACCCCCGCTCGGCTCCTGCGCGACCTGAACCTGCTCGGCTTCCTGTTCGAGTCGCTCGTCGTGCGCGATCTGCGTGTCTACGCGCAGGCGTCAGACGCGCACGTCCTGCAGTACCGCGACAACCTTGGGCTTGAGGTCGATGCGATCGTTGAGACGGCCGAGGGTCGCTGGGCCGCGTTTGAGGTCAAGCTCGGCCCCGGCCAGGTCGACGACGGCGCCGCCACTCTCCTGAAGTTCGCACATCGCGTCGACACCGGCAAGGTCGGGCAACCTGCGGTCCTCGGCGTGATCGTCGGGTTCGGCTACGGCTACGTCCGTGATGATGGCGTCGCGGTCATCCCGATCGGCGCGCTGTGCCCTTGAACGAAGGCATCCTTTAGGCCCGCGACGACCGCGACCAGCGGCAGTATCGGCTGCCATCCCCACCCGGGACGCGCCCGGGTGGATCTCAGCCCTGGATCTGGGTCAGGTGCTCCTCGTCGTGGGCCAGCGCGATCCGCAGGAGGGCGGCAACGTCGAGCTCCCCATACGTGGCGTGATGGCCACGGCGGCTCCAGCCATCGACATCGAGGGCATCGAGGCGCGCGATCGTCGCCGCGCGGAAGGCGCCGAACACGGCCAGCGCGCCGTCGAAGGATGCCGTCCCAGGTCCGTGCCAGAGCCCTGGCTCGACCCAGGGCCAGGTCGGGAAGGTCTCGGCCGCAAGCGCGTCCAGTCGTGGTTGCCAGACCTCTACTTCCACGGCCGCCAGGTGCAGCACGACCTCACGGGCGGACCACTCCCCGACCGAGGCCGAGGCATCCGGATCAGGGTGCCGCGCCGCAGCGGCTACGCGCTCCGGCATGGCCGCCAGCTCGTCCCGGAGGCGCTGCTGGTCGGGGGTCACGCCGGGGTCCGGAGCGCGGTGAGGAACTCCGCGCGCCAGCTCTCCGTCGCCAGGACCTGGTTGAACGTGTAGAGGTGGAGGTCGATGACCTTGGCGGCCGGATCCGCAATCACCGGCACCAGCTTCTCGAGCAGCCCGGTCGGACGGTAGATGCCACCGGAAGTCAGGAGTTCGCCGACGAACCGGACGTTCCTGGACAGGAACCGGCCCGTGTCCTTCACGCCGATTCGCGCGCTGATCGACAGGAGCTTCGTCACTTCTGCGACGCCCGGGATCCCGAGCTTCACCGGGAGCGTGATCCCGTCGGCCCGCCGCGCGGCGATGAACGCGGCGATCGCGGCGGGATCGAAGCAGAGCTGCGTGGTCATGTAGGCGGCGAACGGAGCCTTGTCGCGGAGGGCGCGCGCGAGCGCGCCGTCGGAGATCACGGCGTGGCCCTGTGGGTAGCACGCGATGCCGATCTCGCGAAGCGGGCTGCCCAGGTCGGCCATCGCCTGCAGGAGCGACAATCCGTCGGGGAAGTCCCCCGGCTCATCGGCGTCGCCACCGATCACGAACGCCCGGTCGATCCCCGCGTCGGCCAGCCGAGCGAGCAGTTCCCGGAGGTGGGCGAGGTCGCGGACCATCCGGGCCGACAGGTGCGGGATCGCACGGAAGCCCTCAGCCTCCAGGGCGATGCTCAGCTCCACCGTTGCCTCGATGCCTTTCGCCGGAGACGCGGTCACGGACACCGTGGCGCCGCGTGGCAGCGACATCGCCTGGTCGTGGACGTTCTTCAGCGGGATGAGCTCGAACGTGGGGTTCGAAAGCACGCCTGCGAGCGCGGCGCGTGGGCCCTGATCCAACCGAGACGCGGACCCGCGTCGGAGGAACGCCACGCTCAGACCTCGGAGTCGGGGAACGACGCCTTGCGCTGCGCAATGAACTCCAGGAGCGCCTCGTCCACGCCGGGGTCGATGGGCGGGGCCTCGTACTCGCGGAGCATCCGCTTCCAGATGGCGTTGGCACGCTGGGCGGCGTCCTGGCCGCCGTCCTCCAGCCACTGCTCGAACGAGTTGTTGTCCGCGATCTCGGATCGATAGAAGGCGGTCTCGAAGTTGGCCAGCGTGTGGCTGTTGCCGAGGAAGTGCAGGCCCGGGCCGTTCTCGCGGATCGCGTCGAGGGCCTGGCCGTTCGGCGACATGTCGACGCCGTTCACGAAGACGCCGGCCATGCCGCACTGATCGGCGTCGAGGATGAACTTCTCGTAGCCGATGGTGAGGCCGCCTTCCAGCCAGCCGGCGGCATGGAGCACGAAGTTCACCCCGGCCAGAATCGTCGGCTGGAACGTGGCGGCCGATTCGTACGCAGCCTGCGCGTCGGCGACCTTCGAGGCACTCAGATTGCCGCCGGACCGGAACGGAACGCCGAGCCGCCGGGCAAGCGCGGCCATCACGAAGAGCACGAGCGCCGGCTCGGGCGTGCCGAACGTCGGGGCGCCCGACTGCATCGAGATCGAGCTCGCGAAGCTTCCCAGCACCACCGGCGCACCCGGCCGGGTCAGCTGCACGAACGTCATTCCGGCGAGCGCCTCGGCGAGCGTCTGGGCGCAGGTCCCGGCCACCGTCACCGGCGACATTGCGCCGGCAAGGATGAACGGTGTGATCAGCGTGGCCTGGTTGTTCTGGGCGTAGACCCGGGCCGCGCCGAGCATCGTCGAGTCCCACACGAGCGGCGAATTCGCGTTGATCAGGCTGAGGACGACCGTGTTGTCCCGGACGTAGTCCTCGCCGAACGCGATCTTCGCCAGCTCGACGGTGTCCTCGGCCCGCGACGGATGGGTCACCGAGCCCATGAACGGCTTGTCCGAGTAGCGGATATGCGAATAGACCATATCCAGGTGCCGCTTGTTCACCGGCACGTCCACGGGCTCGCAGACCGTCCCGCCGGAGTGATGGAGGTACGGGCTCATGTAGGTGAGCTTCACGAAGTTCCGGAAGTCCTCGATCGTCCCGTAGCGGCGCCCGTTGTCCAGGTCACGCACGAAGGGCGAACCGTAGTTCGGGGCGAGGGCCGTGTACGGGTCGCCGATCCTGACGGTCCGCTCCGCGTTGCGGGCGTGCTGGGTGAAGATTCGGGGCGCCGACGCCTGGACGATCCGGCGACACATCCCGCGTGGGAACCGAACGAGCTCCCCTGTCACGTCGGCACCCGCCTCCCGCAGGAGGCGGAGTGCATCCGCGTCGCCGCGGAACTCGATACCGACCTCTTCGAGGATCGTGTCGGCGTTCGCCTCGAGGAGCGACAGGCCCTCCTCGCTGAGCACCTCGACCGGCTTGAGTGCCCGGGTCAGGTAGGGCGCGGCCTCGACGTGGGCCGCCAGACGGGCCGCGACGCGACCCGCGCGCCCGCCGGTTCGATGGCGCGGTCCTTCGTGCATCAGCGATCCTCCTGTGCGGCCACGGCCGCGCGTCGCCGATTCACTCGTCGTCCGTGCTGCGATCCGCCCTCGGGACCGGCGGCCCCCGCTCCTCCATCCCCGGACGCCCGGCGGGCCGGGAGTTGCACGGCCGCGGCCAGGTAGGGCAGTGGCGCCGTTCGGTGGGGCAGGGCCATGGCGTCCACGAAATGCTCCTGGAAGCGCGGCTCGACGGCGGTCTCGATCTTCTCGACCGTCCGGACGACGGCCTCGATCTCCCGGCGCGCCTCACCCGACAGCAGCGCGATCAGGGCGCCCGTTCCCGCGGCGTTGCCCGCCGGGCCCACGCGGTCCAGCGGCGCGTCCGGCACGAGCCCGAGCACCAGCGCGTGGAGCGGATCGATCTGGCTTCCGAAGGCTCCCGCGAGCTCAACGCGATCCACTGTCTCGACGCCGAGGTGATCCATGAGCAGGCGTGCGCCTGCGTAGAGCGCGGCCTTGGCGAGCTGGATCGCGCGGACGTCGTTCTGGGTGATCGTGAGGCGCGGCGAGCTCGGCCCGTCATCGATCCCCGGGGCGCCCTCATGGAGCACGTACGAGAACGTCCGCCCATCCGGCACGATGCGCGGGCTTCGGGCGGCGGCCGCGCCGTCGATCGTCCCGTCGGCGGTGATGACCCCGGCCAGGAACAGCTCCGCAATGACCTCGACAATCCCCGACCCGCAGATGCCGGTGATGCCGGTGCGCCGGGTGGACGCCACGAACCCTGTCTCATCCGACCAGCGCGTGGAGCCGATCACGCGGAAGCGCGGCTCAAGCGTTTCCCGGTCGATCCGCACGCGCTCGATCGCGCCGGGCGCGGCGCGCTGGCCGCAGCTGATCTGCGCGCCCTCGAACGCGGGCCCGGTCGGGGATGAGGCCGCGAGCAGGCGAGCCCGGCTCCCCAGCACGATCTCGGCGTTCGTTCCGACGTCCACGAGCAGCGTGATCTCGTCCCGGAGGTATGGCGTCTGGGACAGGATCGCCCCGGCGGCGTCGGCGCCGACGTGGCCGGCGATGCACGGCAGCAGGTACGCGCGAGCGCCGGGGTGGACGGGTAGCTCCAACTCGCGAGCCGTCGTCCGGACCGCGCCGTCCGTGGCCAGCGCGAAGGGCGCCGAGCCGAGCGGCACAGGGTCGATGCCCAGCACGAGGTGGTGCATGATCGGGTTCCCGACCAGCGTGACCTCCAGGATGTCGTTCGCGTCCACGCCGGCGCGAATGGCGAGGCCCGAGACAAGCGACGCCAACGCGTCGCGGACGGCGCGGGTCATCTCCGCCGCCCCACCGTCATGGAGCATGGCGTACGAGACGCGACTCATGAGGTCCTCTCCGAACCGGATCTGTGGGTTCATGACTCCATCCGACGCAAGGACGGCGCCATCCGCGAGGTCGGCGAGGTGACCGGCGATCGTGGTTGAGCCTATGTCGATCGCCACGCCGAGCGCCCGATCGTGGAGGCCGGGCCACACCGCGGTGACGTGCCGTCCGTCGTGGATGGCGACGGTGACACGGTAGGCGCCCGCCTCGAGGGCCGGCTGGAGCGCGCGGATGACATCGAGGTCGGCGGTCAGGCCCTCAAGGCTCCACTCCCGCAGGAGCGCGCCGAAGAGGCGCGCGAGGTCGCCGCCGGGTGCCTCCAGGGTGGGTCGCTCCACGTCCACCTCGAACAGCCGCACGACGGGATCGATGACGAAGTCACGGACCGGCACGCCCTTGCGGACGACCTGGCGGTGGACCTGGCTCTCGGGCGGGATGTCCACCAGCACGTCCCCGTGGACCGCCGCGCGGCAGCCGAGACGCCGGTCCGCCGCGAGACCGCGCCGTCGGTCGTACTCGGCCTCGTCCGCGCCCGACGCGGAGAGATGCGCACCGGTGGACGTGATCCCATGCTTCGGAAACGCGCCCTCGGCGGGCCGGACCTGGCAGCGGCCGCACAGCCCGCGCCCACCGCACACGGAATCGAGATCTACACCGAGAGCGCGGGCAGCGTCGAGGACCGTAGTCCCGTCCGCGAAGCGGCCGCGCCGCCCGGACGGCGTGAAGATGACGAGCGGACCTGCGCCGGCAGTCACGACGAGGCGCCGCCTCCCGCTGCGCCGCCCGCCGGTGCGAGCGCACGCCGATTCACCCGTCGTCCGCGATCGCCGGGTCCGGCTCCTCCATCGGGACCACTGCCCATGCCGGCCTCCGGCGTCGGGGGTCGATTCGCCCGGATCCAGCGACCCGCGTCGGCGTCGTTGCCCATCAGGACGTCGGCGGCCATGATCGCGGACCGGACCTCGGCAGAGAGCGGGTTTGTGATCGCTGAGGTCAACCCCGATGCGATCGCCATCGGCAGGAACGCCGCGTTGACTCCCTCGCGGTTCGGCAGGCCGAAGCTGACGTTCGAGGCACCGCACGTCGAGTTGACGCCGAGCTCCTCGCGAAGCCGGCGAACGAGCCGGAAGACCTGCTGGCCGGCCGTTCGCATCGCGCCGATCGGCATCACCAGCGGGTCCACGACGATGTCCTCGCGAGGAATGCCGTGATCGGCCGCCCGTTCCACGATCCGCTTCGCGACGGCGAATCGGACATCCGGATCCTCGCTGATCCCGGAGTCGTCATTCGAAATCGCGACGACGGCCGCGCCGTACTTCCGGATGAGCGGAAGGACGCGCTCCATGCGCTCCTCCTCGCCGGTCACACTGTTGACCAGCGCCTTGCCGCGATACACGGCGAGCCCGGCCTCGAGCGCCTCGACGATCGAGGAATCGATCGACAGCGGCACGTCGACGAGCGACTGGACCAGCATGACCGTCCGCGCCAGGATTCCGGGCTCGTCGGCGAGCGGAATGCCCGCGTTCACGTCGAGCATGTGGGCACCGGCCTCGACCTGGGCGATGGCATCGCGCTCGACCCGGCTGAAATCGCCGTTGCGCATTTCCTCGGCCAGCAACTTCCGGCCCGTGGGGTTGATCCGCTCGCCGATCAGGACGAACGGTCGATCGAACCCGAGGACCACCTCCCGCGTTGCGGACGAGATGATGGTGTGGGTCATGCGGGTTCATCCTCAGATGGGGTCTTGTCGATGTCCACGCCCCCGGCGGCAATGAGCCTCGCCAGGACTTCGCGGGTGTAGTGGCCTTGAAGGCGTGCGGCTTCGTCGGTCGCCACGGTCTCGAGGTCGTCGCCGCACGGACGCGACTCGCGACGCCACTCCTCGATGTAGTCGCCGGCCGCGCGCTTGCCGGCCTGCATCGCGGCGCGGTCGATGGCCACCTGGAATCGCGGGTGCAGCACGATCTTGTGCACCAGACGCCCGTCCTTCGCCACCACCTGGGCGGGGATGTCTCGCCACCAGATCACGGTGAGCGTGGCCGGCATCAGGCGGCCCCCGCGACAGGGAGCCCGGCCATTCGTTGCGCCCGACTGGACGCAAACGGCCCGAGACGGGGCGCGGCAACGGCGTCCAATGCCGGCCCGAGGTCGCCGTATCCGACAAGGCGGCGTTCGAATCGAAGACCAAGGCGGCGAGCGCCGCGTCGGGCCAGCGCCGTGAGCGCCGGATCGTCCGTCTGGGCGAGGTAGACGACCCGCGTGTAGTTCCCGAAGTAGGCCGGGAGCAGTTCCGGGTGACGGTCCAGGCCCAGGCCGCGGATCACGAGCCGGTCGAAGTTGCGAGCGAGGAAATCGGTCAGGTAGAAGGTGCCGGGCTCGGCCTCCGCGAGTGCGGCAAACGCCGCGCGGCCCGCGTAGAGCTCGTAGCAGTGGGCACCCTCGAGCCGGGCCACGCCCTCTTCCTCGAGGACCCGGTCAAGCAGCCCGCCGGTCCCGCAGTCGGCGTAGGCGACGAACAGGTGCTCCCGGCCAGCTGCCCGCGCGCGGCGAATGCGCGACCGCACGGCCTCGGGGATCCGCTCGGGGCGGTTGTGGAGCGTGGCCGGAAGACAGGTCAGGTCCATTTCCGGGAAGCCGGCCCGACGCGTCAGCGCCACGAGCTCGTGCGCGAGTGCCCCACAGCCGATGACGAGGGGCCGGCCGCGAGGTGCGGGAGCCGCCTCAGGCGACCTGCGCACGGCGCTGCTCGACAAGCGTGCGGGCGGTCTCGGATGCGACGGCCGCGTCGCGACAATACGCGTCGGCGCCAACGGCCTTGCCGAACTCCTCGTTCAGCGGCGCGCCACCGACGAGCACGATGTAGTCGTCCCGGATTCCACGCTTCTTGAGCTCCTCGATGACGACCTTCATGTACGGCATCGTCGTGGTCAACAGGGCGGACATCCCGAGGATGTCGGGCTTGTGCAGCTCCAGGGCCGCGATGAACTTCTCGGCGTCCGTATTGATGCCGAGGTCGTAGACCTCGAAGCCGGCGCCCTCGAGCATCATCGCCACGAGGTTCTTCCCGATGTCGTGGATGTCCCCCTTGACCGTCCCGATGACGACCTTGCCGATGGGCTTGGAGCCGATCTCCGCGAGAAGCGGGCGCAGGATGGCCATCCCGGCCTTCATCGCGTTGGCGGCAAGCAGGACCTCGGGGACGAACAGGATCCCGTCGCGGAAATCGACACCGACGATCCGCATTCCCTCCACGAGCGCTTCGTTCAGAACCCTGTCGGGGGTCCAGCCACGACCCAGGAGGATGTTCGTGCCCTGGGTGATCTCGGCGGCCATGCCGTCATACAGGTCGTTGTGCATCTGCTCGACCAGTTCGCCGTCCGCGAGTCCATCAAGGTCGATGTCCTGGTAGCCGTCCTGCGCCATCGGGTGGTCCTGGCTCCTGTAGGTCGTGGATTTCGCGTCCGTCGCGGTTCCACATCGTGGAACGATGCCGTATGATGGAACAACCGACCGACAGCCTAGCCGACGGGTGGCCCGATGTCCAGAGTCCAGAGCATCGAACGAGCCTTTGCCGTGCTCGCCGCGCTCGCCGATGGCCCGGCGGGCGTCACCGATGTCGCCGGCCGCGTGGGTCTCCCGAAGTCCACCGCCGCCCGAATGCTGGCCTCGCTCGAGCGCGAGGGTGCTGTGGAGCAGGTGCCCGGCGAGACGCGCTACCGCCTGGGCCCGCGGCTCGCGATCCTGGCGTCGGGCCATCACGACGCGCGCGGCCTTGTCGCGATCGCCCACCCGACCCTCGCGCGGCTCGCGGAAGAGACCGGCGAAGCGGCAGGCCTGTCGGTGCCCGACGGTCGAACCGTCCATTACATCGACCAGGTCGATTCGCCCAACCCGGTCCAGGTTCGAGACTGGACCGGCTCGCGGGTCCCGATGCACGCGGTGTCGTCCGGACAGGTGTTCCTGGCACATCTGCCGCCTCCGGCCCTCGCCCGGTTCCTGGCGGAGCCGCTCGAGGCGTTCACCACCTCGACGCTGACCGACGCGGGCGCGCTCATCGAGCGATTGCGGGACGTGCGACGCGAGGGACACGCCTGGGTGCACAACGAGTTCGCCGAGGGGATCACATCCGTCGCGGCACCGATCGCCGGCCCGGATGGGGAGATCGTCGCGGTCGTTCACGTTCACGGGCCGACGTATCGCTTCCCCCTGCCGGGTACGGAGGCGTCGATTGCCGGGTCCGTGCGGGGCGCCGCGGCGTGGATCGGCACCCGACTGCGGGGCGGTGCCGGATGAGCCCGCCCGGGAGATGACCGCGAACCCGGTCGGGCTCGCCCGGATCCTCGCCGCCCTCACCCTCGTGGGCCTGCCCCTTCGCACGCAGATCCTCATGATCGGGCCGATGGTTGGCGCACTCCAGGCCGACCTCGGCATGACCCACGCCGTAGCCGGACTCCTCGGCTCCATCCCGGTGCTGTGCATGGGCATCCTGGCGCCGCTCGGGCCGGTGCTCGCCGGTTCGATCGGGCCGAGGCTCGGAGCGGCGCTCTGCGTCACGCTCGTCGGCGGCTTCGGGATCGCGCGGGCCGTCATGCCGGACTCTGGATCTGTCCTGCTGGCTACGATCGGCATCGGCGCCGGGATGGCGTTTGTTGGGCCGATCCTCCCGAGAGTCGTCCGTGCCCGGGCGCCGGGTCACCCGGCGGCGGGGACCGGAGCCTATGTCGCCGGGCTCATCATCGGCGGATCCGTGGCTGCGGCCGTCGTCGTCCCCCTCGCGGACGGGTTCGGCGGCTGGCGCCCGGCATTCGCCGCGATTTCCGCGACTGCCGCGGTTTCCCTGGTCGCATGGCTGATCCTCGTGCCGGCCGATCCGGAGCGCCGGGCCAAGCCGTCCCTGCCGCGACTTCCCTGGCGGCGGAAGTCGGCCTGGCTCCTCGGGCTCGTCTTCGCGTCGCAGTCAACCCTCTTCTACGGGGCGATCACCTGGCTCGCGAGCGCGTATGTCGAGCAAGGCTGGACCGTTGGGCAGGCGGCAGGGCTGATTGCGCTGTTCAACGGCGTCGGGCTGTTGGCCAGCCTGTCGATTCCGCTCCTGGCCGACCGTTTCGGGACTCGCCGGAGCCAGATGACGACGGCGGCGATCCTCGCGGCCGTGGGCAGTCTGGGCGTCGTGCTCTCAGCGGGCGCGCCGCCCGGATCGCCGGTTGCACTCGGTGCCGCGGCACTGCTCGGGATCGGGATCGGCGCGTTCTTCCCGCTCGTCCTGACACTCCCCGTCGACGTCGCCCGGGATCCGGCGGAGGCCGCCTCGATCACCGCGCTGATGCTCCTGGTCGGGTACCTGTTGTCGTCGGTCGCGCCGGTTGCCCTGGGTCTCGTGCGCGACGTGACCGGCGACTTCGCGACGGTGCTCTGGATCCTCGTCGCTCTCGCAGTAGCGATGGTGCCGCTTGCGCTCTCGATCGGAAGTGGACGCCATCGCGCTGAGGCCGCGTGAGGCCCTGATCGCGGGTCAGTACTCGAGGGTCGGGGCGTTCAGTAGGGCGAAGTCACGCCGGTTCCGGGTCACGACCACGGCCTTGAGCTCCTCGGCAACTCCGGCGATCAGAGCATCCCCGAGCGCCTGCTTGCCTCCCGCCGCGTGTCGCCCACGCCGAGTGGTTCCGGCGCGTCGGGCGGCGGCCGGCGTGGTCGAGACATATTCGAGTGCATCGAGCAGCGCCGAAATGTGGCGGAGGTCATCCGGCTCGCCTCGGGACAGGGCCTCGCAGGTGACCACGTCGCAGGTGTAGAGGTCGTGACCCTCCTCGACCAGGCGGTACAGCAGCGAGATGGCGGCCTGATCACCGTTCCCATGGTCGATCAACAGCGTCGAGTCCAGGAGGTAGCGCACGTCAGTCGCTGACCTCGGACCTCAGCTCCTCGACGAGGGCGCTGACTTCCTCCCGGGTCATCGGGTGTCCGCCCTTCGGGACGAGCGATCCGAAGGAGGCCTCGATCGCGCGCCGGAGCCGATCGCGCTTCACGCGCTGGGCCACGGCCTCTGCGACATAGCGGCTCCGGCCGCGCGGACCGGCGATCGCATCGACCTCGCGGATGAGCTCCTCGGGGAGGGTCAGGTTCGTACGGGCCAGGGCCATTGAGCGACTCCGAGTGTGCAACACAATGCGCATAAGGTAGCACATCGTCAAAGCGCGTTTCGATCGCGACGCGGAGTTCGTCTGCGAGGCGGGACGTGAACGGCCCTGGCCGCCGCCACTCATATGTCCGGATGCGGCTGTCCTTCACTCCCCCTTTCTCGCGATGACCATACTGCCCGACGCGGTCACCCTTGACGGCCGAGCGTCTTCGGGCCACGATACTGCTACATTGCATTACGAGGTAGACAGATGCCCGGTCCGCGAGTCCGCGGCTCCCAGCTCCTGAAGGGGACGACCCCGCTCCTCGTCCTGACCGTCCTCGGGGACGGCGAGCTGTACGGCTACGAGATTGCCCGCCAGATCCGTGACCGCAGCGGCGGCGCGTTCGTCCCGTCGGAGGGCTCGCTCTACCCGACGCTCCACCAGCTCGAGCAGGAGGGCGCCCTGACGGCGACCTGGCGGGACAGCGAGCGGGGTCCCCGCCGACGCTTCTACCGGCTCACGGCCAAGGGCGAGAAGCTGCTCGAGGCGAGCCTCGAGCAGTGGACGAGCTTCGCCCGGAGCGTCGAGCGGGTCGCCCTCGGGGAGGGTTCACATGGCTGACCCCGTGCGCCCGGCCGCCACGGACGACTTCCTCGCCCGCGTCGCCGCCGGCCTGCGCCTGCCCGAGCCGTACGCGAACGACGTGCGCGCGGAGCTTGCCGCCCACCTCGCCGACGCGACCGCGGCGCTGATCGCGGAAGGCCTGACGCCCGAGCAAGCCGAGCGCGAGGCGATCGCCCGGCTCGGCTCGCCCGATGTCCTGGCCGACGGGCTCCGCCGAGCCCAGCAGACGCGGCGCCGCCTGCTGGCCGGAGTCGGCGGCGGCATCTGGGCGGCGGCCGGGCACGGGATCGGCGGGACGATCCTCGGCTATGGGCTGCTCATGGCCGTCGTGCTGTCGATCACGATCCTCGGCGCGGTCCTGAGCCGCGTCATCGGGTTCGAGTGGTCCCTCGACGTGAGCGTTCCGTATCAGGCCTGGACGACCGCCCTGGCCGCCGGCGCGCTGTGCGTCGGCGCGTTCCTCGGCGCCCGACGCGCGGTCCAGGCGACGGCCGCCCGCAGCCTCCGCCCGGTCCGCGAGATCGGACCCTGGTGGGCGCTCGGTGGATCGGTCGTTCTCGGCGCCTGGATCCTGTTCATCCTGCGCATGCCGCTCGGCTGGCCCGCGGTCGGGGCCGAGCTGCTCATTCCACCATCCTTCGCGGCGGGCGCGACCGTCATGGTCGAGCGCCCGGGCCCCCGGATCCGGATGCGGCACGTCGTGCTCGTCGCCGTCGTCGGCTTCGTGCTGCCGATCATCGTGCTGTTCGGCGTGTCCGCCCAGGTGGGCATCATCCTCAGCCCCGCTGGGAGCGGCTCCGCGTCCTACTCGTCGGCCGACGAGATGTGGCGCGCCCAGCACTTCGACCTCATCGGTCGGCGTCCCCCAGACGACGTGGCGGCGGCGTTCGGCGCCGGAGGCTACTCGGCCGAGGGCGGCCTGATCGGTCCCTACGTCGACGTGACCTCGACGATCGGTCTCGCGGGCTGGCGCGACTTCCGCTTCGAGGCCTGGCGCCGGTCATCCGGCGACATCAGTCCGGATCCGAACTTCCGCGCACCGTTCGTGACGGCTCCGGCCGAACGCCAGGGGACCCGGCTTCAGGCGACACTCCGGGTCGACCGCACACCGGGCGTCATCTACTACGGGCTCGTCCTGACCGGCGTCGGACCGGACGGCGAGCGGTATCTCCTCAGCGGTCCCAGCGGCGGCCAGACCGCCTTCGTCGGCACGATCTGGGAGTGGTTCACGGCCCAGTAGCGGGATTGCGGGCGCCGAAATTATCCGCGAAGGCTGGGCCACGGGCCACAGACCCAAGGTGACACGCCCGGCGGATAGATCGACGCATCGCAAGGCGGACCGCCGCGCGGGAGATGGCGCGCCAGTCGCTTGGCGTGTGGGAATGTCACCCGAGGCGTCGAGGCCGCGAAGTCTTACCACCTCGGTCAATGCGCCAGCCGCCGAGCAAGCCAACGAAGGCTGAAACCATCAACAGCAGCATCGTCGGGAGAAGCGCCGTCGGCGCGTTCGGCCGCGGAGCCTCCGTGGCCGTGTCCGGCGGATCCTGGCCGAGGAGCGCGAAGACCTCCGGCAGCGAAATCGTCTCGACGCCGATCGAGTCCTGTGGGGTTCCCCTAATCCACGCCACCGTGTTGATCTGAATCGGCGGGTGGTAGTCCGTCGCGTTGAAAGCAAAGGCGATTCGGTCGCCGGCGCGTGCGATGACGTCGGGCGCACAGGGCTGCGTTTGGAGATCGACGATCTCCATGACAGATGGAGCCCCTCCGCGAAGAACGTATCGGACGCGAAGCGTGAACCGACTTGAGGCCTCGGCATCGGGATCCAGGGGTCCGCCCCCATCGACCGCTGTTACATCGCCAATGAGGACGATCTCCGCCGTTGATACCGCGTCTCGAAAGGACGGCACCGGCCCATCGCATTCAGCCAAAGCTGGGGTGGCAGCCACGGCGAGCGTGACCGAGGCCAAGGCCGTTCCGACAAGGAGTCGAGTAATCGGACTAATGATCCAGAGCCGAGATCGCATTGAGCCAACCTTACGCAGCGTGCGACAACTGGTCTACAGGCGACAGTCGACCCGTTCGCTTGGCGTTCACGAATGTGTCAAGGGACAGCGGGACTTCCTCCTGGGCGGACACGAGATCTCCCTCTCCACGGACACGTGATCTCCACGCCGACGGACAGCTGATCTCCCGTGGTGGTCAGCCGAGCGGCACCACCCCCTTCCCCGCGGTCGCCGCGGCGAGGCGGTAGCTGGCGCCGTCGGTGAGGACGACGTGGGCGTGGTGGAGGAGCCGGTCGACGGTGGCCGTGGCCAGGGTCTTGGGCATGATCGTGTCGAAGCCCGACGGGTGGAGGTTGCTGGTGACCGCCACGCTGCGCCGCTCGTACGCCGCGTCGACGACCCGGTAGAAGGCCTCGGCCGCCTCCTGGCCGGCGGGCAGCATCCCGATGTCGTCGACGACGATGAGGTCGCTCCGACAGATGCGGGCCACCACCCGCCCGACCGAGCCGTCGACCTTGGCCCGCCCGATCGTCGCCGTGAGTGACTCGAGGCTGAACCAGGCCACCCGGCGCCCGGCGTCGATCGCGGCGGCGGCGAGGCCCTCGAGGTAGTGGGTCTTGCCGGTGCCCGACGGCCCGGCGAGGACGAGGTTCTCGGCTCGTCCCAGCCACTCGAGCGTGGCGAGGGCGTGCTGCGTTCCGAGCGGGATGGCTGACTCCGCCTCCCGCCAGCTCTCGAGCGTCTTGCCCGCCGGAAACCCGGCGGCGCGCCGGCGCATCGCCGTCGTCGCCGCATCCCGCCCGGCCGCCTCTTCTGCGAGCAGGACCCGGAGCACCTCGGCCGGATCCCAGCGCTGGGCACGGGCGACCGCGCAGACCTCGGGCGCCGCCCGGCGGATGTACGGCAGCCGGAGCCGGTGCAGGACCGCGGTCAGCTCGGGCGGCAGGGCCGGCGGGGTGGGTGGGTTCATCGGCCGAAGCCGTCCCAGGCGGCGGTGCCCGGCTGGACGCTGAACGCCTCGTCGAGGGTGGCCAGGGCCCCGCCGGGCTCGCCGCCCGCTTGGTGGTCGAGGATGGACGCGAGGTCAGCCTCGGCGAAGCGCCTTGCGCCGGCCGCGGTGGCGAGTGCGACCTCGACCCGTGCGCGTCCGACGAGGGCCGCGAGCTCGACCGCCCGGGCCATCTTGGCCCGCACCCGGACCGTGCCTGACGCGGCCGCCTCGACGAGCCAGGCCTCGGCACCCGATCCCAGGGCGAGGAAGGCGATCTCACCCGGGTCGACCGGGCGCGGCCGGGCTCCCCAGGTGCCTCGTCCGGCCGGATGATCGGGGAAGTGGGCATCGTCGATCCGCGGCTGGCCCGGCGTCGAGCGGGCATGGCGGGCGATCTCGGCCAGGCCTGCCTCGGTCCGGGCGACGATGACGACCTCGTCGCCGCTGACCCGCACCCAGACCTCGGCGCCGACGAAGGCACGGGGGGTCGAGTAGCGGACCGAGCCGAGCCGGATGGTCTGGTCGTCAGCGACGGTCCGGGTCACCCCGAGCGCCGCGGTGTACGGCTCGACGGGCAGGACGTGAAGGTGGGCGCGCTCGAGCGCGAGCAGGTCGTCGGGACGGCGCCCCGTCTCGCGGTGGACCCGGGCATTCACCTGCGCGCAGAACGCGGCGCAGGCGGCGGCGAGGTCGCCGAAGCTCCGATAGACGGGGAGCAGGTTGGCGCTCGTCGGGACAAGGTCGGCCTTGGCGATCTTGACCGTGCTCTCGCTGCCGCCCTTGCTCTCGGGATCGAAGGGCACGCAGGCGTTGACCTCGATCCCGTAGTGGCGCCCCGCGGCGACGATCTCGGGGTGGCGGACCCCGATCCCCGCGATCCGCTCGATCGTGATCGTCCGCTCGTTGTCGGTCAGGGCGTACGTCGGCGCCCCGCCGATCTGGCGCAGGGTCGCGTCGAGACACGCGAGCAGCGACCCGAGCGTGCGGTCCCAGGTGGGGATGACCACCCGGAAGCGGCTCCAGGCGAGCCAGGCGCAGAACAGGAGGGTGGGACGGCCGGCGATCACCGGACCCGCACCCCAGTCGAACTGGAGCCACATGCCGGGCTCGGTGATCCACGGCCGGTACGTCCGCCGCCGGCCGGCCCGGAACGCCGCCTTCGCCGATCGGACCGCGCGGCGGGTCGTGCGCTCGCTCGCGGCATACGGCGCGAGGGGGTCGAGCGCGCACAGGCGCTCGTGGACGATGTCCGCGCGGACCCGGCCACCCGAGCGCTCCACGAGCTCCTCGATCTTGGCGCGGTACCGGTCGACGATCATCGGCCGGCGCACCCGGGTGTTGGGGTCGGCGCCGTCGTCACGGGAGGTGACGTAGCGGGCCACGGTCTTGGGATCGCAGCCGGCGAGGTCGGCCGCGGAATGGGGGCATCGGGTGAGGTCGAAGGCCTCGAGGATCTCCATGATCTCCCTGTCAGACTTCTGCACGATCCCTCCGGTACGGGTGATGGCCGTTGCGTGTCGGAACACCGCAAGGGTCGCCCACCGGTGGGATCGCGAGGCTTGGACGTGGACGGCGGGTGGAGATCAGCTGTCCGCCCACCGGGAGATCAGCTGTCCGTCAGCGAGGAAGTCCGTGTCCGCCTACAGGGAGGTTGGCATGTCCGCTGTCAGGCAGCCAGCTCATGGCCTCGAACGAGCTCGGCGGCGAGTCCCACCTCCACGGCCATCCGGGCGTACGGTACACGCCAGTCCGCAGGTGGTCGTGGCAGCGCCCCGGGAAGCTCGTGGCGATTGCGCTGCGTGAATGTATCTCGCAGCGCGCGGTTGAGCTGGTCCGCATTCACCTGACAGGCTGACGCGATCAACGCGAGGTCGACGAGATCCTTGACCCGCGTGCTGGACATGCCGGGCTGGCCGTAGCCGCGGGTGTACGCATGGACCTTCTCGGCGATCTGGAGCTCCAGGGGTAGCGAGGGTGCATCGACAGGGGCGATGTCCGCGAACGACAGGAGGTCCGGGCCCTGGAGCGTCTCCGGCTCCCAACCCGCAGGGAAGTCGAAGCCCACGTCGAGGAGGAATTCCTCGAACAGCCGGCCGGCAAGGTCAGCTCGCACGTGGCACCGGACGGCGGACCCTTCCGCGAGCTGGTCGAGCTTCGCGGTTCGCTCGATCGCGAACGAGAAGTGATCGCCGAGGTCGAGTTCCCCGGTGGCCAGCAGATCGGCGGTCGCCGCATCCTCGCCACCAGGACCGGCGAGGTCAATGTCCATCGTCGTGCGGGCCTTCGCCCCCAGTCGGTAGTCGAGAGCGAGGCCGCCTTTCAGCACCCATCGATCCGGAGCAACCGCGAACAGGCGGGCGAGCAGTCGATCGAAGGCGACCGACTTGCGCAGGCGAACGAGTGACAGGCCGCCATCGCGGCTCAGCGCGACGAGCCGCGTCTCGAGCGCCCTTCGGAAGGCCGCCGCCGAGGCGTACCTCACCGGCCTGTCCCGGCGAGACCGACCTCGACGAGCTGCTCCACCCGGCGGCCTCGACCGTGAGCTGCCTCCCGGAGTCGACTCGGCGTGGTGAGCCCGCGGTCGATGGCCTGGGCGATGGCGTGAACGACCTGCTCGGGCGCCACCCCAGCGTCGGCGGCATCGGCGATCGTCCGGGCCGGCCCGGTGAGGCGCATCCCGTCCCGGACGACCGTGTCAGGGCCGGCAAGCGGCCGGGTCGTCGTGTGCAGCGCGACCCCGGATCGCCTGGAGAGTTTGCGGCGGCTCCGCGGAACTGACAGGTGGATCAGGTTCGGGATGCTGTCCGAGAGCCCCAGGAGTTCGAGCGCGGACTCGTGCGACACGACGGCATTGGGCGCGAGGCGCAGCCAGGCCGCGAGGAGCTCTTCGCGAGGCGAGGAGGGGTAGTCGCGGAGGCGGTACAGGCCTCGCGCCACACGGACGAAGCGGCCGCTCTTCGCATGGTGGGTGATCAGGGGTGAGCTGAAGCCGGAACCGCGGGCCTGGGCGGTGGTGAAGTAGCCGGCCTGCTCGGTGGCGGTCGCGAAGAGCCTTTCGTGGTCCGGACGTGAGGCAACGGTAGCGTCGTCCATACCTTGCATAATACTTAGGTTTGGAACGACGTGGTGCAGGCGGTTCGAACGTCCCGACCCGTTGAGCGAGCCGCGTCATGCCGGGCGGCGACCGGCGACGATGGGGGATTGGAACAGATGTTCGTGGCGCGCCCGACAGGTGTTGGACGCGCGATTACAACCTACGACATGCCGATCGAGGGTCGCGATGAATGGCTCGCCGCGGCCAGGCGGCTGGCATGAGGGACGGGCACCTCCGCGGCTCACTTCCCCGGTCAGCGACTCAGCGCCAGATGGATGTGCTGGCAGCCTTCGTCGCCGCTGGTGGATCCGTCCCGGACGCCGCCGAGCTCGTGGGCATCCGGCCGAGCACCGTCAAGCGTCACCTCGCCGACCTGCGTGCGCGGTCGGGCCTTACGACCGAGCAGCTGATCTACACGGGTCGGGCTTCCGGTTGGCTCCTGGTCCCGAGCCTTGAGCCGTGCAAGCAGGAAGGCGAGGCAGGAACCTCGCTCCGCTGACGCTACCTTCCGGTTGGACGTGGAGCCCCGAAGATTGGCAGCCCTCGGTCCCAAAGCGACGGCCTGACCGCTCGGGGCTGGCCTGCCGGTCTGTCGCCCCGCTCTACCGAGCCGTCTGAGAGCAGACCGACCGCGACAGCAACTGGCTCACGCAAGCGGATGAAGTAGGGAGCCACCAGCTGTGCGCGCATGGCGACCACGTAGTCGGAGCGCTCGCTGTCGCGCATGTCGTCCCGCCGTACCAGGGAGCCACGCGGCCAGGCGCGCGACTGGAAGCGGCCAGTGCTCGATGGGCCCGGCCCATCCGAGCGAGCCTGCTCTAGTTCTGGCGCGCCTGAGGGCATCGGGCGCGCGCGGACAACAACATGCCCGGACGCCCGCGGAGGCAGCCCGACCCGGTAGCATCCTCGGTGTGCACCTCGACATCACGCTCCTGGGCGAACCCACGCTTGCGCTCGATGGCCAGCGTCGCCGGCTCGCCGGCGCCAAGACGTGGGCGCTTCTGAGCAGGGTGGTCATCGGCCCGCCCATCACCCGCCGAGAGCTCGCGACGGTGCTCTGGCCCGAGGCGAATGACCCTCGCGCCGCCTGCCGGTGGACCATCCTCCAGGTCCGCCGAGCCCTTGCGCCCGCGGCAACGCTTCTCGATGCGGATGGTGGGTTGCGGCTGACTGAATTGGGCGGTGCGACGGTCGTGGCCGACGTCCTGATGCTCCATGAAGGTCGGACGCCGATGGACGAGCTCGGAACCATCGGCGGCGTGCTGCTGGAGGGCATCGATCCGCGTGACGCGCCAGAGTTCGAGGACTGGCTGGACCAGGAGCGAACGCGGGCGGCATCGGCGCTTGGTGCCACGCTCCGGTGGGCGGCCGCGGTCGCGGCAACGACCGATACCAGCGCGGCCATCGCACTCGCACGCCGGGCCATCGAGCTGGACCCATTTGACGATGCCGCGCACGAGGCTCTCGTCTCGTTGCTGTCGGCGTCAGGCGCGCGGATGGCGGCCGAGGCACACGTCCGACTCGTCGAGCGCCGATATCGGGACGACCTCGGGGTCGATGTGCCCTACGTGATCCGCCGCGGGCTCGAGCGTGTGCCGCCGGCTGCTCCCCGGGTCTCGACACCCGAGACAGCGGAGGCCCTTCTTGAGGTCGCCCGGAGCCGCGCGGCGAGCGGCGACTACCCCGGTGCGATCGACGTGGCCAGGCGAGCGGCGAGTTCGGCCGCTGGGTGGCCAGGTCTGGAGGCGCGAGCATGGCTCCTGTTGGGCGGGATCCTGGTCCACTCGGTACGCGGCCGAGATCACGAGGCCGTTGGACTCCTGCATCGCGCCCTGCAGCTATCGTTGAGCGCCGGTGACGAGGTTGCCGCAGCCGAGGCAGAGCGCGAACTTGCCTATGTCGGATTCCTGGCAGCCGCCTACGGGGCCGCGGAGGGGATCCTCCATCGCTCCTTCGCTCGGTCCGAGGCAGCCGCCGACGAGATCGGTGCGGCTCGGGCGCTCGTCATCCTTGGGGCCTGCCAGTCCGATCGAGCGGACTACGGCCTTGCGACGACGACACTCGAGGAGGCGATCGTACGACTCCGCGTCCTCGGCGATCGCTGGGAGGCGTTTGCCCTCAGCTTTCTCGCTCGAGTCCACCTGCTCACCGGCGGATATCTCGAGGCCAGGGCGCTCGGCGATACCGCCGTGACCCGATGTCGGGAGTCCGGTTGGCTGTCGCTCGTGCCATGGCCGATGGTGGTTGCGGCAGAGGCCGCTCTGCGTCTCGACGCCGACCTGGATCACGACGCCGCGTTCGATCGCGCGTACGCACTTTCGTGCGAGATCGGCGATCCATGCTGGGAGGCCTTCGCCCTGCGAGGCAAGGCCCTGGTGGCGCGAGCGGCGGGCCGTAACGAGGATGCCGAGCAGCACCTTCGGGCGGGCCTCGACCGCGCGCGTTCGCTCCCGGACGTCTATGTCTGGGCAAAGGCATCACTGCTCACCGACCTCGTCGAGCTGGAAGGGGGCCGGGACGCCACGCACCTTGCGGCTGCCCTCGCTATCACCCGGCGCGGCCCGATGCCGGATCTGCTCGACCGCGTCCTCGCTGCCTCCGTGGATACGGTCTAGCCGATCCGCTCAACTCCCAAACGCTGGACCAAACGGTCCTGGCCTAGGGTCGTCGAAGCGACCATATCGGCAGGCTGAGCGAGGAGGAAACCATGGCGTGGAACCTGAAGGGACAGTACTTCGAGGCGTGCAACTGCGAGGCAGCGTGCCCGTGCGTCTTCCTGAGCCCGCCCACTGAGGATGACTGCACCGTGCTGGTGGGGTGGCACATCGACGAGGGCGAGTTCGATGGCACGAAGCTGGATGGATTGAACGTGGCCCTGGCGGTCTACTCGCCGGGCCACATGGCGCAGGTCAAGTGGCAGGCGGCTCTGTATCTCGACGACCGCGCATCCGAGGCCCAGAGTCGTGCGCTCGCGACGGTCTTCTCGGGACAGGCTGGCGGTCATCCGGCCCGTCTGGCAAGCCATATCGGTGAGGTACTCGGTGCCGGACCGGCGTCGATCGAGTTCGAGTCGACGGGCAAGCGGACGTCCATGAAGATCGCCGGCATCGCGGACGTGGCGATCGCCGCCATCGTCGGGCAGGGTGACGCCGAGGTCAGCGTTGCAAACCACCCGTTGGCGATTTCGCCCGGGTTCGCAGGTGTGGTGTCGCGTTCCGAGCACCTCGTCTACGAAGATCACGGGATGCATTGGGAGTTCGCCGAGAAGAACGGCTTCTACTCGCCCTTCACGTACGCGGTGTGACCAGTTCGGCAACCGCTGCACTCCGCCGCGCCAGGGGCGGGGTCGTCGTCGGCCTCATCGCGCTTGCGGCGGCTTCGTGGGCCTACATCGCCTTCATGGCGACACAGATGGGCGACATGTCGTCGGTTCTGGCCATGCCGATGACGTCCGCCTGGTCCCCGATCCAGGCTGCGCTCATGGTCACCATGTGGGCGGTGATGATGGCGGCCATGATGCTGCCGTCAGCCGTCCCGATGGTGCTTGCCTACGACCGCCTCGACCAGGCGTCGGCCGTCGGGCGGAGCGGATCGACGGCCCTGTTCGTCATCGGCTACGTGGTGGTGTGGGCGGCGTTCGCCGTCGCGGCGACCGGGCTCCAATGGGTCCTCCACAACCTGGCCCTCGTGAATGGCACGGGCGCGGCGACCCAGGGCGGGCTCGCGGGCTTGCTCTTGGTCGGAGCAGGGATCTTCCAGTTTTCTCCAGTGAAGCGGCGCAGCCTCGGTGCGTGCCGCACTCCCATGGGGTTCCTGATGACCTCGTGGCGAGATGGCAAGACCGGCGCGCTGAGGATGGGTCTCCATCATGGGACGCTGTGCTTCCGCTGCTGTTGGGCGCTGATGATCCTGTTGTTTGTGCTCGGGGTCATGAACCTGGCCTGGGTTGCGGTCCTGGCCATCTTCGTTCTCGCCGAGAAGGTATCCCGGCGGGGCGAGGCGATCTCGATGATTGGCGGCGTCGGCATGATCGTCTGGGGTGTGGCGGCCGCCCTGGGCGGCTGATTGGCCTGGGAGGTCCGAATCCTTCCGGGCGCGCCCGGAAGGCGGCACGCGTCCGCGGACAAGAAGCCGGCCTTGCACCTCGGGGACGAGACATGGGAAGGGCCGGTGCTGGCCCAGGTCGCCGGCATCGCGGTGGATGATGTCACCATGGCGTCCGTCGTCGCGGCTCTCGGGTCGAACCACCAGCCGGTCGCGATCGATCGGGCGCGGATCGATCGCCAGATCCGCGAGTTGGCGCTCGAGCACGCTGGTGGCCTGCTGGGCGACGACGCGTACCTGACGCGCCTGAAGGCGCTCCGCGAGCAACGTGACACGATCACGGAGCGAACGGCGGCTGGCCTGCCTGGTCACCGCGCGGTCGAGTGGCTGGCGCCCTCAGCGAGTCCGTACAGGTCGCAGACGTACCGGAGGAGAAAGCAGACCTGATGCACGCCATCTACGAGCGCATCGTCGTCGCGGGCCGTCGGATCGTGTCCGTGCGGCTGACACCCGCGGCGTACGACCACGGACTCGCTCTCGCGCTGCCGGAAAAGGTTGTAATGGCGCGCCCGACAGGTGTTGGACGCGCGGGTACCCACTCGCGATTCAAGCGGATCCCGATCGAGGGAGCCGACAGTTGGGAGGCCGCGGCGCGGAACAGCGCGTAGGGCCTGGACGGTCCCGACGACCGGCCTCGCTGCCGACCGGCCTCCGTCCGCGCCACAACCATCGATCTGCTCCGGCTCCATCTCGTTCGGGTCGGTTTCGACCGAGGGATGACCCGAGGGTGACGCTCGCGACCCGCGGCCGCTAGGGGCCGGGAGCGTCGCGCTACCCGAATCGAACGGATCGCCCGCCGGATTCGGGAGCGCGCCGGCTACCGTCTACGACGTCCTTTCGTCTAGAGATAAGTCTTACTCTGGTGATTCGCTAGATTGACTCTTACTCGTCATTCGTCTAGAGTCGGGGAATGACGTCGATCGGACGAACCCAGCTCGAGACAGCGCTCCGGGCACTCGGAGAGCTCCTTGAGGCTCGCGAGCTCCACTATGAGGTCGTCCTCATCGGGGGCGGCAACCTCATCCTGCGCGGGCTCGTCACGCGACCCGCCACGAAGGACCTGGACCTTCTCGGCGAGTGGACGGCCGACGGGGTCAAGCCCATGCGACCGATGCCCGAACCGCTCCGCATCGCGGTCGTTGACGTCGCGCGCGCCTACGGGCTCGCGAGCGACTGGGTCAACCTCGGCCCCGAGTCGCTGCTCGATCTGGGCCTTCCAGACGGCTTCCTCGGTCGCCTCGAACGACACGACTACCGCGGTCTGGTCGCCTGGCTCGCGGGTCGATTCGACATGGTCTGTTTCAAGCTCTACGCGGCGGTCGACCAGGGACCTCGAAGCCGGCACCAACAGGATCTGCGAGAACTCGGTCCGGGCCGCGACGAACTCCTCGCCGCCGCTCACTGGACCGTCACGCACGATCCATCGCCTGGGTACCGATCGCTGCTCGTCAAAACGCTCCGCCGACTCGGGGTGGAGGACGCCGATGCCTTCCTCGACTAGCGCGCTACATAGTGCCCTGCTCAACCGGGCGTGGATCCAATGGATCGCGCTCGGTGTTGACGCGGTCGGCGAGCCCGACGATGCCGTGGTCGATCCCGAAGCGCTCATCGCGCTCACGGCAGAGCTCGGCGACGCCGACGCGCGCCTGCGGGATGTCAGCACCGACTGGTGCGTCGCCTACGGCCGGTATATCAACGGATCGCGACTCAAGCAGGTGACGCGCGAGCTCAGGACGCCGCCCGAAGCGATCGGCGAGTACGTGGCCACGGTCGCCGCCGCCGGCGGTCCCTCCTGGCCGATGGCGACCCTGCCACGCCCGGACTACAAGACGCGCGGCAAGGCTCGGCTCGGCTCGGCTCTCGCGCGGCCGCGGCTGCGCATCCGCCTGCGCGCCGCATTCGGGGTGAACGCCCGCGCCGATGTCCTGGCCGCCTTGCTGGCAGCCCCCGAGATCGGCCTCAGCGTCGCGGACCTCGCCCGCCGGACCCGCTTTACGAAGCCCAATGTGGCGTTTGCCGTGGACGCGCTTGTGCTGGCAGGTCTGCTCGAGGCTCGCGCGGTCGGTAATGAGCGGCGCGTCGCCCTGACCCGGGAAGGGGAGATCCTCCCGGGACTCCGACCCACGATCGAACAACCCGACTGGGTTGCCCGATTCGGTGTCGCGCTCGAGGTGCTCCGGTTCGCAGCACAGGACGGGATGACACCGTCGGTGCGGGCGATCGAGGCACGCCGAGTCTTCGAGGGGATGCGGACCCGAATCATGAGCGAAGGACTCCCTCAGCCTGACCCCGATACATTCGGCGACGACTTCGCAAATGCGTTCGATCGATGGGTTGTGCAACTCGTCGTCTGCCTCAGGAGCCCGAGTCGAACGTAGGGGCGGGCGCCTACGTCAGTCCAAGGCGCGAAGCATCGGGCGCTTGACGGCAAGTCATGCGGCTTCAAGGGGCGACGTGAAGGTAGGCCGGCGCGCGCTGGCCGCCCTGATGTCGGCCACGTATGACGCAACTCCTGGCCGCGACCAAGTCGACCGTCCACGTCCACCCGAACCCAATAGAACAAGCGTTCTTGGCGCGCCCGCCAGGAGTTGAGCGAGCAGGTACCCATTCGGATTTCAAGCGGATTCCGATCGAAGGAGCCGGCAGTTGGGAGGCCGCGGCGGGGAGCAGCGCATAGGTTGGGCTCGACGGGGACTGCGGTCGTCTGGGACCTGCCCACATCACGACCGTGCACCCCGCCCATCGTGGCGCTCCCGGAGGAACGTCACGACCGCGGCCACGCGACGGTGCAGCTGCGGCTCCTCCGACAGCCCGAGCTTCGAGAAGATCACGCTGATGTGCTTCTCGATCGACGATTCGGAGAGGGAGAGCTCCTCCGCGATGCCGGCGTTGGAGCGGCCCTCTGCCATCAGTCGCAGCACGTCGAGTTCGCGGGCCGTCAGCTCCGCGAGCGGCGAGCGCGCCTCGGCTCGGCGCCGGCCGACCAACGCTTCGACGAGCAACGAATCGATGACCGACCCACCGCGCGACGTCTCGCGGAGGGCGCGCAGCAGCTCGGATCGGTCGCCGACCCGCTCCTTGAGCAGGTAGCCGTAGCCATCGGTTCCGTCCCGGAGCAGCTCCAGGACGTAGCCCTCGTCCGCGTGCTGCGAGAGGACCACCACGCCGATCTCCGGGTACTGTCGGCGGATCTCGTGCGCAGCCTCGATCCCCTCGGTGCCATGGCCGGGCGGCATGCGGATGTCGGTCATGACCGCGTCGGGACGGAGCCGTTCCACTGCGTCGAGCAGCTCTTCTGCGGAACCGACGGCCGCGACCACGTCCACCTCGCCCGATGACTCGAGCAGCCGACGCGTCCCCTCTCGGATCAGGTAGCTGTCCTCCGCCAGGACAACGCGCAGCGGTTTAGCCATGCACTGACCCGGCGTGCATCCCGGCGGCCGGGAACCGGCCGCGCAGGCGCGTCCCGCGGCCCGGCCCGCTGTCGACCAGGAGCTCCGCGCCGACGGCACCGAGCCGATCCCGCAACGCCTGGAGGGCGCCGGCCCCCAGCGCGTCCGCCTCGAACCCGCGACCGTCGTCGCACACCGCGACCTCGAGTCCGTCGCCCGACGCTGCCAGGCTGACCGATACAGACTCCGCTCCGGAGTGCTTCATGACGTTCGTCAACCCCTCCAACACGAACAGGTACGCCGCGCCCTCGACGGCCGGCGGGTAGCGTCGGCCGGCCACGGACGGGTCGATGGAGAGGTGGATCGGCAGCGCCAGGCGGCCGACCGCGGAGGTGACCGCCTCGCCCAGCCCTCGGTCGCTGAGGATCGCCGGGTAGATGCCGCGCGCCAGCTCGCGCAGCTCATGGTGGATCTCCCGGACCGAGCCAGCGATCTGGCTCAGTTCCAAGTCGAGCCGGCTGCCGGACTGCGCATCCTGGCGCGCCAGTTCGACCCGGGACAGGAGCGCGACGAGGTGCTGCTGGGCGCCGTCATGGAGATCGCGCTCGATCCGCCTGCGCTCTTCGACGGTCGCGTCCGCAAGGCGACGGCGAGCGGCCTCGAGGACGGCCACGCGGTCTCCCTCCCGTGCCTGTCGCAGCAGGCCGATCAGGAACGCGGCCGGCAGCGCGCTCGCCGCCACGATGAAGATCGCGCTCTGGATGGGTGGTCCCAGCGCCTCCTGGAGCAGCCCCGTCGTCACCACGCCCACCACCACGGCCACGGTCGCGCCGATCGGCCAACGCATCTGCGCCCGGTCGTCGGCGGGGGCGCCGCGGTAGCGGACGAGCATGAGCAGGAGGCCGATGAGGGGCAGCAGCAGGAGGGCGCCGGCCACGCCGACCACAGGTTCCAGCGCGGGCACCCGGAACGGGTTGGGCGTCGCGCCGCTCACGTCGAGCACGGTGGGCATCTGCACGCTGCCCAGCGCGCGAACGGCCGCTGCGGCGAGCGCGGCCAGCGCCGCCATCGGCACCGCTCGGCGGAGGCCGGCGATGGCGTAGGCGCCATCGGGGTAGCGGACGACGGCGTCGAAGAGCGCCACGAAGCCGAGCGCGTAGGCGGCGAGCCCCAGCGCGGACAAGAGCCACGTTGCAGCGGGCGGACCCAGTAGCGGCGCCATGATGGCGAGCGCGAACGCGCCCAGGTGGAGCGTGCCGACCGCGAGGAGCCGGTGCCCTACGGGCTGGGCCGGCACGAGCAGCGCGGCTACCAGCCCCGCCGCGTAGAAGCCGAGCGGCAGGACGGCGGGCACGATCACGGCGACGGCCCGCGACGCGCCGGCCAGGGGCGAGAGCAGCACGCCGAGCGCGGCGACCGCGCCGAGCGGGATGGCTGCCAGGACCCAGGCTGGACGCATCACGGACCGATTGTGGGCCATCGTTAGCGAGTGCGGTCAGGCGCTGGCCGCGTCCTTGATGAGGTCCGGGCGCGCCACCGCATGGTGTTGTGCGTCGAAGCGCAACACCGCAACGCCGTAGGCAGCGAACCCCAGCAGGATCCATGTCGTCGGATGGGGGATCACGCCCGGAAGCGCGTCGATGACAACGAGCCGCATGACGCCGACGCCGAGGGAGATGAGGCTGACCGTCGCCGCGAAGCGGACGGCCCCTCCGGCACGTCGACTGGCAAGCGCAAAGGCGATGATCCCGATCATGAAGCTCAGCAAGCCGATGCCGGCGGGCACGACGAGCAAGGCAGGGCTCGTCAACTGGTCCCAGGTTGCCCGCAGGACGGGGATGGGCTGCGAGGGATCGAGCGTCATCTCGAGCACGTTGTACGGCGTGCCACCCGCACCCAGCCCGAACAGGATGAGCACCAGACCCGCCAACCCGAGGCGGCCCGCGGTCGCACGCTGGATGATGAAGGCCGCCGGCAGCGAGACGAGCAGCGTCAGCATAGCGAGGTACTTGACGAGGTGGACGGGGCCATCCAAGGCCAGGAGCGTCCCCTGCGGGTTGTAGGGAGCGGTGACGATCTCGGCCGCCGTCATCGCAGCGGCGGTCACGGCGGCGGTGACGATCGCCGCTCCGGCGATGCGCCTGAGAGTCGCGTCAGTCATTGGAATCTCCTCCGGAGGTTGCGGTCGGTCGATGGTTTGGAGCGCGTACCCGCAGCATCGCGGCGTGGAGAGAAGCCAGGAAGCCGGCGGACCGGAGACTTTCCTGAGGGTGACCGCAAACTCACGATCGTCCGTGCCGCGGCGTGGACGCCCTTGCGTCGAACCGTTCGATCGTCCTCGTCGGCCCTAATACCAGGGCCGGTTTGTCAGGCGGCCGGACGACCGATCCAGTCTCGACGAACCTGGTCAGCCGGGGCTTCGGTGGATCCGACGTGGGTGAAACAGAACAGGTGTTCGTGGCGCGCCCGACAGGTGTTGGACGCGCGATTACAACCTACGACATGCCCATCGAGGGCCGCGATGAGTGGGTGGCCGCGGCGAGGCGGCTGGCATGAGGGATCGCCCCGCCGGATGCGCGACGGATCGAGAGGTCGTCGTGGTCGCCGCGGTCCTCGTCGCCGGGTCGGAGAAGGCGGCCGCCCACCGCCTCGGCCTGTCCCACTCGACCGTCAAGCACCACCTGGCGAACGCGCGGACGAAGGTGGGGGCCGCGACGACCGCGCAGCTCGTGTGGATCCTGGCCCCGCGCCTGCCGGAGCCCGAGGGCATGGCCGAAGCGGACGAATAGCGGCTGCGCGCCGCGTCAGCCAGACGACGTCGCGAACGGGAGCGACTCGGACGGGAACGCCCGTCGCCCCAGCCAGAACGCAACGTTGACCAGTGCGATCATCACCGGCACCTCGACGAGCGGCCCGATGACCGCCGCGAACGCCGCGCCGCTTGAGATCCCGAAGGTCGCCACGGCGACCGCGATCGCCAGCTCGAAGTTGTTCGACGCCGCAGTGAACGAGAGCGAGACCGTCTGCCCGTAGGTCGCCTTGGCGCGCACGCTCATCCAGAACGACACCAGGAACATGACCACGAAGTAGATGAGCAGCGGGACCGCGATCCGCACGGCGTCGAGCGGCAGCGCCACGATGTTCTCGCCCTTGAGGGAGAACATCACCACGATCGTGAACAGCAGCGCGACCAGGGTGATCGGGCTGATCCGCGGGATGAAGACGCGCTCGTACCAGTCCCTGCCCTTGCGGCGGATGAGGACGACCCGGGTCAGGAACCCGGCGATGCACGGGACGCCCAGGTAGACGAACACGCTCCCCGCGATCTGCGGCACCGTGATCTGGACGATCGTCCCCTGGAGCCCGAACGAGGTTGGCAGCACCGTGATGAAGACGTACGCGAACACCGAGTAGAACAGCACCTGGAAGATCGAGTTGAAGGCCACCAGGCCGGCGGCGTACTCGGGGTCGCCACGGGCGAGGTCGTTCCACACGATGACCATCGCGATGCACCGGGCGAGGCCGATCAGGATCAGGCCCGCCATGTACTCGGGGTAGTCGCGCAGGAAGATCACGGCCAGGGCGAACATCAGCAGCGGCCCGATCACCCAGTTCTGGACCACCGACAGCGCGAGGATCTTCACGTCCCGGAAGACTCGGCCGATCTCCTCGTAGCGGACCTTCGCCATGGGCGGGTACATCATCAGGATCAGGCCCACCGCGATGGGGATCGACGTGGTGCCGAAGCTGAGCCGGTTCAGGAACGGCACCACGCCCGGCACGAGGTTGCCGAGGGCGACGCCGAATGCCATCGCCGCGAAGATCCAGACCGTGAGGTAGCGGTCCAGCAGCTTGAGGCGGCGGGCGGGCGCGGCGGCGGCGGCGGGCGCCGCCGGGGCGGGGACGGTCATCCCGCGAGGCTCGGTCGCGGCGTCCGCCCCGCTGCCCGCAGGGCGACCTCGACGAACGGCCGGAGCCGTCCCGCGACATCCTGCTCCGTGCGGCGGAAGGCGGCCAGCTTCTCCTCGTCGGTCCCGTCCACGTCAGACGGGTCGTCGAGGCCCCAGTGGAGCGTGTTGGTGGGGCCCGGGAACACGGGGCACGACTCGCGTGCCCGGTCGCAGACGGTGATGACGTAGTCGAACCGCTCGTCGAGGAACTCGGTGATCGCCTTGCTCCGCGCGCTCGACCAGTCGATGCCGATCTCGGCGAGGACGCGGATCGCCAACGGGTTCACGCGCGTGGCCTCCGTGCCGGCCGAGCGCACCTCGAAGTCGGCGCCGCCGTAGCGCGTGAGGAGGGCCTCGGCGAGCTGGCTGCGGGCCGAGTTGTGGGTGCACACGAACAGCACGCGGATCGGGTCGGGCACGGGTTCGTTCCTCCTGGCGCGGCCGCCGGCCGCGATGGTCATCTCGAGGTCGATCAGCTCCCCCCCTGTGGACGGCTGCGCCCCCGGGGTCAGCTCGGCCTTGCGGGCGCGGATGATGGCGGACGACATCCCGGCCGTCTCCTCGTGGGTCGGCGTGATCGAGATGTCCTCGAGGCCCGCGTCGCGTAGACCGGCCTCGTACTCGCGGAACGAGAGCGCCCCGGCGATGCAGCCGACATACGAGCCGCGCTCGGCGCGCTCGGCGGCGGTCAGCGCGTCGTCCGCAACGATGTCGGACACGCCCAGCCGACCGCCCGGTCGCAGGACCCGGGCGATCTCGCGGAAGACGGCTGTCTTGTCGGCGGCCAGGTTGATGACGCAGTTGCTGATGACCACATCGATCGAGTTCGCCGGCAGCGGGATCGCCTCGATCTCGCCTTTCAGGAACTCGACGTTGGTGGCGCCGGCCTCGATGGTGTTGCGCTGCGCCAGCGCCAGCATCTCGTCGGTCATGTCGAGCCCGAAGGCGCGGCCGGTCGGGCCGACACGCCTGGCCGACAGGAGCACGTCGATCCCCCCACCGGAGCCGAGGTCGAGGACCCGCTCGCCCTCGCGCAGGTCGGCGACCATCAGCGGGTTGCCGCAGCCGAGGCTTGCGAGGGCGGCTGCCTCCGGCAGACTCGCGAGCTCCTCGGTCGAGTAGTTGGGCATGCCGCAGCAGGCGGCGTTCTCGACGCAGCCACTCGCGTCCCTGACCGCGAGCGCGGACTTCGCGTAGTGCTCGCGGACGAGGTCGTGGATCGGGGCGGTCATGGCGGATCTCCGTTGCGGCTGTGACTCTGTATTGAGACTTGTCTAAGTATACACTTGTCAATACACTGGGTGGCGTGAAGCGCCAGACGGATCCCGAGGTCCTGCTCCTCCAAGCCGCCGCCGACCCGATCCGGCTGGCCATCCTCCGCCAGCTCGCGCTGGCCGGGCCTGTCTGTGCCTGCGACATCGCTGCCGGGTACGACGTGACCCAGCCCACGGTCTCGCATCACCTGCGGGTGCTGCGCGAAGCGGGCTGGATCGAGGGCGAACGACGCGGGACCTGGATCTGGTACTCGATCCGGCCGGAGGCGATGGCCCGCTTCGACGCCATCGGTCAAGCCTTCGCTCCCTCAACAAGGACGCGACCTGTGCGTCGACTACCCGTCGTCCAGCCGACCGCCTGACGCGGGTTCACGCCTCCGACCTCACCCGCCACGCCCCGCTGAGTCGTCCGCGCCAGCACCGGCACCTCCTCGCGTAGGGTGCCCAACGCCGGGAGCCCGAGGGCATGGCCCAAACGGCCGAATAGCAATCACCCACCGCCGCCCCCACCCTTGGGGCATGACGGCGCGCTGGTCTGATCCACACCGGCCCCCGGGCTCCCCTGCCTGTCGCGACCTCGGGTACGTCCGCGTCGTCAACCCCCCGAGGGCTCGATGAGCGAGGTCGAACTCGCCCTCGCCTTCCTGTCCGGCGTCGTCACCGGCGTCCTCCTGGACCGCTGGGTGCTCCCGCCACTCGTCGATGCGTGGATCGACCGAATGCGCTGGCATGGGAGGTGAGCGTGGCGACGATGAGGCGGAGCGCCGCCGGGCCGACGTCTACTCCTCGGCCCGGATCGGGGCCGCTGCCGCTCTCACGATCGTCCTGGTCGTGCTCCTCGTCCTCGACGTCGTCGTCCCCGACTACCACGTCTCCCCGGCGATCCTCCTGCCCCTCCTGGGCGCGATCCTCGCGCTCCTGGGGCTCGAGGCCTCGGCCTTCTGGAGGGGCATGAGGTGACGACCGTCACGGCACTCCTGACGAACAAGGCCTACGGCTACCCGACCCGGGGCGCGCGACGGCGCAGGAAGCCGACGATCCTCGCCTGCCTCCACCAGACCGCCAACGCCAAGGCGACGGCCATCCAGGAGCGCAACTACGCCAACCGGGCAGGCTCCGCTGGCCCTCCGCCACGGCGTACATCGACCGCGACGGCACGATCGTCCGCGCCATTGACCCCGTGAAGTACGCGGCCTGGAGTCAGGGCGACGTCGCCTCGCCCAACACGAAGGTCCCGACGATCGCCGCTGCCGTGGCGTCGGGGGTGAACTTGAACGAGTGGGTGCACGAGTCGATCGAGTGCTCGGGCTCGGGCACCGAACCCTTCACGGACGCCCAGTTCGAGAGCGTCGCCCAGCTCGTCGCCGCGGCATCGCGGGCGCTGGGGATCCCGATCAACCGCAGCACCGTGGTCGTCCACGCCGACATCAACAGCGTGTCGCGCAGAAGCGACCCGTGGCCGCCGGCCACCCGCGAGGCGAGGGTCAAGCGCGTCATCAGCCGGGCGAACGCGATCCTGCGGCCGCCGATCGTGACGGTGACCGTGAAGTCGGGCGACACCCTCGGCGCGATCGCCACCTCGCACGGGCTGACGCTCAAGGCCCTCCTGGCATTCCCGGAGAACGCCAAGTACCGCGCAACCCCCGGGCTCATCCATGTTGGCGACGTGGTGCGGGTCCGCTGAGAGGAGCACGTCATGTCCGCCCTGCTCTCCAACCCCGCCCTGCTCGTGGGGCTCATCCGCGCGGTGCTGATCCTGCTCGTCACGTTCGGCGTTGCCGTGACCCAGGCCCAGCAGGACAGCATCCTCGAGCTCGTGGGCGCCGCGCTCGCCGTCATGAGCCTGCTCCTGACGGGCGTGACGCTCACGAAGACGACGCCCGTGTCCAACCCGACCCTGCCCGAGGGCACGGTGGTCGAGGTCTTGACGCCCGACGGGCAGCCCAACCGCACCGCGGTCGTGGTCTAGCGCGTGAAGCTCTGCGCCGTCTGCGGTGTCGTCACGAGCCGATCGACTGGACGCTGCAGCGAGCATCCACGCCTGTCGCGCATGGGTGCCAACCATCACGTCCATGCGGATGCACGATGGGCTCGCCTGTCCAAGCGGATGATCGCGCGCCACGTCGGCCAGTACGGCTACGTGTGCCCGGGCGACGGTCCCGAGCATCCGGCGCATCCAACGCGTGACCTGACGCTCGACCACGTCCTGGCACTCATCGACGGTGGCGCGCCGTTCGACCCCGCCAACACCCGCGTGCTGTGCCGATCGAGGAACTCGGCCAACGGAGCGCGCCTCGTGAACGCACGAAGGGCCGACCGGGGGTACCCACACGAGGGTTCTGCGCTCCTGGAAGTCCGCGCCTTCCCTTTGTGTACACGCGGCCGAGTTTCCCGAAAAATATCCGTGGGCGAAGACCCAGGACCCGACCACGTCCGCCCGTGGGCGCCACGGTTGGCCCGGGTGCCGCGATGACTGAGCGCATGGCCAGTGGCGCCACCCCACGAAAGAAGGCCCTGGGTTGGCGCCCAGGGCCCTCGGTGCAGCTGCGGGGAGGTCTACTCGACGTCGGCCTCCGCGACGTTGGCCGCCTCGCTGGCGAGGGCCGCGTCGGTCTCCTCGATGATCTCGACGACCAGAGCGGCACCCGTCTTGGGTCCCCGCACCCGCTTCGTCCGGATCGGCTCCGGCTTCGGGGCTTTGGCCGTCCGACGTGGGCGGGGAGCCGCGCGTCCCGGCTCAGCCTCCCGCTCGGCGACCGCGGCCCGCGCCAGGACGACCACCGGATCGGCGTTCGCGGCCTTGCGGGCGAGGGCCGCCTTCCGGAGCGCGTTGGTGTAGTCGCGCCAGTGTGCCTTGCACATCCGGCCGAGACCGTCCGTCTGGCTGGGTTGGACCGGGAAGTCCTCGGGCGGCGCGTCGTGCGCCTCGATCCCGAACTTCGCCGACCCGATGCATCTGCGGAGATCCGACATATCCGTCGTCCTTTCGCCTGCCAACGCCGATCTGGCGTTCGGATGCACATCCATTGCTCTGGTGGCCCGACGATGCAAGGCCGGGGCTTGAGATGACAACGGCGTCGCGCGCAGTCCCCGTCGGGGCCTGGCGCAACCGCATCGTCGGGCACGCGGACGTTCCGCCTGCCGAGCTGGTACCCAACCCGCGGAACTGGCGAACCCACCCGCAGGAGCAACAGCGAGCGTTGGCCGGTGCCCTTGGCGAGGTCGGCTGGGTCGCGGAAGTGCTGGTCAACCGGACCACGGGCAACGTCGTCGATGGGCATCTCCGGATCGAGCTCGCCGTCGCCCGCCACGAGTCCACGGTTCCCGTGACCTACGTCGAGCTTTCGGAGGACGAGGAGCGGCTGGTCCTCGCGTCGCTCGATCCCCTCGCGGCGATGGCGACCGCCGAGCAGGAGCAGCTCGCGGCCCTCCTCGCGGGCTTGGCCCCGGCCGACGACGCCCTCCGCGCATTGCTCGATGACCTCGCCCGAGAGAACGGACTCGATGACCTACGGCGAGGCCTGGTCGACCCCGACGACGTGCCCGAGGTCCCGGCCGAGCCCTATGTCCAACCGGGAGACCTGTGGATCCTCGGCGAGCATCGCGTGCTGGCCGGCGATGCGACGAACCCCGACGACGTCGCTCGATTGCTCGACGGAGCCGAGCCGACGCTATTGGCTACCGATCCGCCGTACGGCGTGAGCCTCGATCCGACCTGGCGGGATGGCGTGTACAACGAGCTGGGGCCGGCCGAGCAGCCGTACATGCGGACGAAGGGCCACCGGAACACCACCGTCTCGGGCGACACCAGGGTCGACTGGTCCGAGGCCTTCGCGCTCGTGCCGAGCCTTCGAGTCGGCTACGTCTGGCATGCCGGGGTCCATGCTGCCGAGGTCGCCCATGGCCTCGAGCAGATCGGCTTCGAGATCGCCGCCCAGGTGATCTGGGACAAGGGCCTCTTCGCGATGGGCCGGAGCTGGTATCACTGGGGGCACGAGCCGTGCTGGGTGATCCGGAGGCCGGGTGTCGCGCACCTGTTCCATGGCAGCCGCGACCAGTCGACGATCTGGCGGGCGCCGAGCCCAAAGATGATCATGGCGGGGTCCGAGGAGCAGAAGCAGGATCACCCGGCCCAGAAGCCGGTGGTGCTCTTCGAGACGCCGATCCGCAACCACCTCCGGGCGGGAGCAGCGGTGTATGACCCGTTCATCGGCTCGGGAACCTGCCTCGTCGCCGCCGAGACATTGGGGCGGCGCTGTTACGGGATGGAGATCGATCCCCGCTACGTCCAGCTCACGATCGAGCGCTGGCAGGGCCTGACCGGCCAGACGGCGGCCCGGGTCGAGCAATGAGCCAGCGCTCCGCCGATCGCCCGTCACGGTGGCCCGTGAGCGCCCACGGCGCTACCTCCGCGCCACGGCGATCTGCGTACCAGAGCTAGCCGATGGTAGGCCGCGCGTGCACCTACCTCCGGCCCGATGGCCGGCCGTGTCGGGCCACCCCGATGCGCGACGAGCCGTACTGCTTCTGGCATGCCCCCGAGACGGCCGAGGAGGCGGCCGAGGCCCGTCGGCTCGGGGGTCTCCACCGGCGCAAGAAGAAGACGGTCGCCTCGATCTACGGCGTCGGCGGCCTCCGGACGATCGACGACCTCCAGGGCCTCCTCGAGACGGCGGCCATCGAGACGATGGCCCTCGAGAACACGATCAGCCGCAACCGGGCGATCGCGGGCATGGTCGCCGTCGGGGCCAAGCTCATCGAGACCGGCGAACTCGAGGAGCGGATCGCGGCCCTCGAACTGGCGACGGGCTCTGCTCGCGCCGATCGAGGGGCCGAGCCAGGGGACGGGAGCCTCCTCGCCGGATGACCTCCGCCGCCGGTCGCCGGCTCGCGAAGCTCGAGGGCGCCCTCTCACCGCGCGAGGCGGTCCTGGCCTGGCTCGCCGAGGCCCAGCAGTTCCCGAGCCTCATTGACCATGCCCGCTCGATCGCGGATCTGCCGGTCGAGGCCGCCCCCCTCAGCGTCATCGGCGCCCGGGTCGTGGCGGCGGTCCGCGCGGAGCGGAAGGGCCAGCGCCGCGAGGACGTTGAGCTGGCCGCGCTTCGGGCACAAGGCGATGCCGTCTTCCTGTTCTGCCTCGTCGTCGCCCTCAACGCCCAGGCGCTCGACGTAGCCCGAGTCGAGGGGCTCCGGGCGGCGGCCGTCTTCTGGTGGATGGGCGCCCTCCTCAGCGGACCGCACGAACCGCCGGCAGACGAGACGGACGCTCGAGAGCGACGGGATGCCTGGCGGAGCGTTGTGGACCAGCTCACGACGGACGTCCGGGTCGAGACCGAGGCGCGGGCGAGCCTCCAGCGCCGCTATCTCGGCGGCCACAGCGTCCTCTTCGCCGACGCGGCGGATGCATGGGCCAGCCACGTCGACTTCGTAGAGCGGCTCGACGGCTTGGCCGCTGTCATTGCGCCGCCCGAACCGGCGACGCCGGCGAGGCGAAAGACCGGCGGCAGAGCCGGCGCCTCGATCGACGTGCGGGTCGACGCGCTGGCCAGCCAGCTGGCGGACGACGCCCGAGTGAAGGCCTACGAGATCCTCGGCGAACGCGAGCGAGCGGTCAGGATCATGGAGCGCCGGCTGCGGGCCTGATTCGGGGCGAGATGCTCAACACTATGAACCCATCGTGCGTCCTCGCGCGGGCTTCAGCGGGACGGCGTCCTCGCCGTCCGAGCTACTTCCTTGTGATCTTGATGCTGAGTGCCTGGGTCGCCGTCTGCGTCGCGCCATCGCTCACGGAGATCGTGAAGCTGTAGCTGCCTGGCTTCGTCGGCGTCCCGGAGATCGTGCCGGTCG
>Ga0209514_10000617_pt1 | contig 70340 bp, 67 predicted proteins | sample Subgrocontami58m_FD_187452 | JGI IMG/M metagenome (GOLD analysis project Ga0209514, IMG submission 187452) | Subsurface groundwater microbial communities from S. Glens Falls, New York, USA - GMW37 contaminated, 5.8 m (SPAdes) (version 3) | ecosystem: Environmental > Aquatic > Deep subsurface >... | reverse complement strand
GTGCTTAGACAATATCTTCGTTGAGAGATTATGGCGAAGCGTGAAGTACGAGAACGTTTACTTGAAAGGGTATCAGACGATCCCGGAGGCGCGGGCGGGGTTAGCCAAATACTTTGAGTTCTACAACAAGGAACGGTTTCATCAGTCGCTTGACAACAAAACGCCATGGCAGGTGTACTGCCAAGGTAACATTGAAGGCAACCAAGGATGGCCTTCAATAACAGAAGCAATCTATCTTAACTGACATGAAAATTGGTCTTGACAAACCCGACCACTTTAAATTTAAATTCAAGCCCCCAAGCCATAGATATATGTTATTAAAACTTTATATTTCCATTATCACCTTATTTAGCTTACCCTTATACTACGGATGAAAACCTAGATGTCTCTTGGGTTTCTCTGGCGGGGTCATCAGTTGACGAATTGCTTCAAATATTGTCTTAATTTCTTCGTCATGCTTCTCTATCTTTCTTTCAAGTTGCTCTAACTTATAGGCAAGTTCTTTATGAGTAGAGAGGATTTCTCTTATTTTTACGAATGCACGCATGATGGCTATGTTGACCTGTATTGCACGTTTGCTGTTTAGAACCCCGGATAGCATAGCAACTCCCTGCTCTGTGAAGGCAAATACATTTGGCGCATGTTTTATCTTGGAACTTATCACAATTTGTGATAAGTTCATTATCTCTTTCCTTGTCAATGGAAACATAAAATCTTCTGGAAATCGTCCAATATTCCTTCTTACTGTTTGATTTAATACTCTTACCTCAACGTCATAAAGTTCTGCAAGATGGGTGCTTATCATAACCTTCTGTCCACGGATTATGAATATCCTTTTTTCTACTATCTCCTGCGGAATTAGTTCTTTCATTTTACCTGCTTCAACTTTCCATTATTCTGGTGTCCAAATAGTGTCCAACAAGGGTCTACAACCATAAACTTTTATATACAAAAAATCTCTGACTGATTATGTCAAATTCTTCTCTTTGATTTGATTGCCTTTGGCAGGTACCTCAAGATATCACCTGCGACCAGACTGACCTCGCCGATATCCTTTGCTGCCAAATCACCTGCCATGCCATGGAGGTAAACGCCGAGCCTTGCCGCATCAAATGTTGAAAGACCCTGGCCAATGAAACTGGCTATCATCCCGGTTAATACGTCACCTGTCCCACCTGTTGCCATGCCTGGGTTACCAGTCGTGTTGATATACACCTTGCCAGATGGGTCCGCAACTACGCTATGGTATCCTTTTAAGACTACGGTAAGATTATACTCCTTTGCTACTTTTAAGGCTATTGCCTTTCTATCTTTCTGTACCTCATTAGTGGAAATGCCAACCAGCCTTGACATCTCTCCTGGATGTGGTGTAATTACAACCTTGGACTTTGTCTTCTTGAGTAATCCTACGTTACCTGCCAATGCATTCAGTCCATCAGCATCTATCACAATGGGCTTCTTAATAGAGGTTATGAGTTTCTGGACGAGCCGAACAGTTTCCTTATTGGTAGAAAGCCCTGGACCTATCGCTACAGCATTTACTTTATCAATAAAGTCCAAGATTTCATCATAGGCTTTCAGACTGACTGTCCCTACGATAGTCTCAGGAAGTAATTTAGTCATCACCTCTGTCAATTTGACAGCCATGATGGGATTGAGGCTTTTAGGAATGCCGAGTGTTACAAGCCCACTACCTGAGAGGAGTGCGCCCTGGCTACATAGATACGCAGCGCCAGTAAATCCGGGTGAGCCTGCAAGGATAAATATATGTCCATGGGCGCCTTTATGGGTATCAGGTTTTCGTCTTGGAAGCAGTTTTGAAAAATCTCTCACCTTACTTTTCTCCAACGACTATTACACTGGCTATGGCATAATCCTTTGTATGAGATATACTCACCAAGATATGAGGTTCACCCCTTGCTTTTAAATCTGCCTTTGCCCTGTTATGTAATATAATGCCAGGCTGGCCAGTGCCATCTTTTGAAACCTCAATATCCTTCCACCTGATAGGACTTTTCAACCCATTACCGATAGCCTTGACAACCGCCTCCTTGGCAGCAAACCTTGCAGCAAGATGTGAGTAAAAAAATCTATTACCCATTGAATACTTTATCTCATCAGGCGTAAATATCCGCTTTAAGAATCTATCTCCGTATCTCTCTACGGCTGATTTTATCCTTTCTATCTCTATAATATCTACACCAGAGCCTAATATCATATCTAATGCCTTGCCTTTATCAATTCAAGCATCTCTCTAACAGCCCGGTCCAGACCAACCAATACTGCCCTTGATATTATAGAATGGCCTATATTCAACTCTTCTATCTCTGGCATTTCAACAATCCTCTGGACGTTACGGTATGTAAGACCATGACCTGCATTAACTCTCAGGCCGAGCTTTGAAGCAAACTGGGCAGCCCATTTTAATCTTTTCAATTCCTCTTCTATCTCAGATTCTTTTCTCTTATTCGCATAACTACCTGTGTGTAACTCTATAAACTCTGCCCCTATCTTTTTGGAAGATTCTATCTGCTCTTTTATAGGGTCTATAAACAAACTCACAATTATCCCACTATCTTTCAGCCTTTTTACCACCTTCTTTATACTCGCCTCATCCTTAACAACGTCCAATCCACCTTCAGTAGTGACCTCTTGCCTCTTCTCAGGAACAATGGTAGATTGTTCAGGTTTTATGGAACAGGCTATGTCCACTATCTCATCTGCTATAGACATCTCTAAATTCAGTTTTACCTTAAGGACCTTCTTCAATAATTCTACGTCCCTTTCGTTTATATGCCTCCTGTCTTCTCTCAAGTGAACCGTAATGCTGTCACAGCCTGCAAGTTCACATATTATAGCAGCTGCAACAGGCTCAGGTTCTACAGTCCTCCTTGCCTGCCGTAATGTCGCCACATGGTCTATATTGACCCCAAGTTTTATCACCCCAATGCCTCCCTGACAACATTGGCTAACTTTGCAGCCTCTTTTTCTACATCTCGTCTTTCCTTACCTTCTACCATTATCCTTACCAAAGGCTCAGTCCCGGAATATCTTATAAGTATATTATTCATCCTGCCCAACTTATCCCTGGATTCTTCAATTGCCTTTGATATCTCAGGGAAATCCCGAATTGGTTTATCTCCTTTCACTGGGACATTGATAAGGACCTGCGGATTCTTTTCAATGCACATGGAGAGCTCTTTAAGTGTCCTGCCACTCCTCTCAATCGTCTCCAACAGTTTAAGAGAAGTAAGCAAGGCATCTGAAGTCGTATTGTATTCCAGGAATATGATATGTCCAGATGGTTCCCCGCCAAACATCAGGCTATTATCAATAATTTTCTTTACTACGTGTTTATCCCCTACCTCTGACCTTATCACCTTACCATGGACATTCTCAAGTGCCTCATCTAATCCCATGTTACTCATGACTGTAGCCACCACTGTATTTTGGACAAGTTTTTTTCTATTTATCAAATCTATTCCAATGATAGCCATTAAATGGTCGCCATCCAGCACCTTGCCACTGCCATCTACCATTACCACTCTGTCACCATCTCCATCAAACGATATGCCCATATCTGCCTTATACCGCAAGACCTCATCACGAACGACAGAAGGCACTGATGAGCCACAATTGAGATTTATATTACTTCCGTCTGGCTCATTATTAATCGTTATAACCTCTAATCCAAGTTTCCCAAATATAGAGGAAACAATGCCTGATACAGAGCCATTGGCACAATCAATAACTACCTTCATCCCTTTCAGGTCCAACCTCTTCTCCATGCTTTCTAATACATTAGATACATACATCTGATGTAGATTCTCTCCTGGAATTATCTCTGCATACCCTTTTAAACTATCAGTAGGAAATTTGGAATCGCATCTATCATTTAACCCTTGATAGATAAATTCCTCTATCTGGTTTTCTACATCATCAGATACCTTGTATCCATCTTCAGAAAATAGTTTGATGCCATTGTCCTCCACCTGGTTATGAGAGGCAGATATCATAACCCCCATGCCTGCATGAAACCTCTTTGTAAGAAATGCCACTGCAGGTGTAGGGACAATCCCAATATCTACTACCTCTATACCTCTAGAGAGGATGCCCGGGGCGAGAGTCTCCTGTATCATCTGGCATGAGAAGCGGGTGTCTTTACCTATGATGACCTTATTAATACCCTTCGCTCGGACAGATTTACCTATTGCCATACCCAATCTTAAGACCACTTCTTCTGTAAGAGGATATTGCCCTACTAAACCCCTTATCCCGTCTGTCCCGAATAGCCTCTTCTTCACCTTGTTCCTCTTGCAGGTATCTTTGAAGTATGACCCCTGGAAGTTCTTTCCTGTTCTTTTATAATTACCTCACAATGATGTGTGTGCAGGCTCACTTCAATTCCAGCTGGTGTCACTACCTGTATCGGCACATTCTGATACCGGCCTGGTGTATCAAAGTTGGCAATATCTATAAATACCGTAATACCAGACGGCTCAATTTGATTCAAGATGGATTTGCGGCCTCTCAGAGTAACGTTTATCCTATCAGGAATTACCATAACCTCAAGATTACCCCTCAAGGGTTTCCCTGCATCTCTAATGAGTTTCACTCCAATATCATCTATCACCCTTGTAGCTATGTCCCTTTCTATATGAAGGATACCTGTAATATAGAACCATGATAGAATGGCAAGGGCAAGAGACATTAATTTAAGTCTGATGTTGTTCAACAACCACTTTTTTATCATTCTATCTCTTTCCAAAAAATAGGTAGCGTCTCTCTTCTTTAGACTTGTATATCTCTTTAAGCATATTTGTCAACCCGTTCTTATCCACGTCACGCGTAAGTTTTCCATTTAATGCTACAGATATAGAGCCTGTCTCTTCTGATACAACTATGACTGCTGCATCAGTCTCTTCTGTAAGGCCTATAGCAGCCCTGTGGCGTGTTCCCATCGTCTTGCTGATATTCGGGTCCTGTGTCAATGGAAATAGACACGCAGCAGATACAATCCTTCCGCCCTGGATAATTACACCGCCATCATGTAAAGGGGTATTTGGCATAAAGATGGTATGCAGCAATTCGCCTGAGAGTTTGCTATCTAACTGCACGCCACTCTCTATATACGGCTTAAGGCCTGAGTGCCTTTCAATCGCGATAAGCGCCCCTATCTTCTTCTTTGAAAGTCCGGTAGCAGACTTTACAATCTCGCCTATTACCTGTTCTTCCCTCAATACGGGTTTGAATAGATGTTTCTGTCCTATCTGTGTCAGGCCTAACCTTATCTCAGGCTGAAATATTATAAATAAGGCAAGAACAGATATGGGAAAGAGGTTCGTTATTACCCAGTTCACTGTATCAAGTTTAAGTTTTTGAAATATGAAACATGCAATGATGAGGATTATAAGTCCTTTTAAGACCTGCATGGCACGCGAGGTTATGATAAATAAGAGCACCATGTGGAGTATAAACCACATGATAAGAATCTCTAAGACCGGCCTCCACAACCCCAATAACAGGTCCAAAATCCCCTCACTCTCTCCGAACTATAGCATCTACCATTCGGCTCACCTGAACCATCTCCTGGACATCATGCACCCTGACAATATCCGCACCATTGCATATGGCTACTGCTACTGTTGCAGCAGTTCCAAAGAGTCTCATCCCTACAGGTAAGTCAAGGACACCTCCGATAAACGATTTCCTGGATGTCCCTATCAATAAAGGATACCCTAACTTCCTGAACTCGGATAATCTATTTAGTATCTGGAGGTTGTGCCTCGTAGTCTTTCCAAATCCTATCCCAGGGTCAATGATAATCTTATCCTTCTTTATCCCAGCCTTTTTGGCAATCTTTATCCCATCTTTAAGACTCTGCATTATCTCTTCTATCAGATTCCTGTACCTGGGATTAACCTGCATAGTTCTGGGATTGCCCTTCATATGCATAATCACTACAGGCACTCTATGATGTGCTACTACAGATGCCATTAAACTGTCCCCTCTTAGACCTGTAACGTCATTTACCATGGATGCGCCGCATTCCAATGCTAAATGCGCCACTTGAGATTTACTGGTATCTATAGATATCGGTATATTGAGAGTCTTAGACAATTCCCTGATAATGGGGATGACCCTATTAACTTCATTTTCTACACTCATAGGTTCTGAGCCAGGCCTGGTAGATTCACCCCCTATGTCAAGGATATCCGCACCATCCTTTTCTATCTGAATGGCCCGTAGAGATGCAGAGTTTTTATCATAATAAAGCCCACCGTCACTGAATGAATCCGGGGTGATATTCAATATACCCATCACCAGGGTCTTCTTACCCAATCCAGTCAGACTTTTCACTTCGTTTTCTCTTCTATAGTCTCTCCATTCGCTTTTCCACCACCAGGGTCTTCTAATCCGACTATCTTCCTTACCTCGTCTGCATCCAATACCTCTTTCTCAAGAAGTGCCTCTGCCAATTTCTTTAATTTATCCTTATGGGTGGTAAGAAAACCCTTTGCCCTTGCGTAACATTCGTCAATTATCTTGCGGACTTCTTCATCTATCATAATAGCGGTCTGTTCAGAATAGTTCCTCTCTTCTACAATATCCCTGCCTAAAAACACAGGACCCCCTCTCCTGCCGAAAGTCAGGTGCCCCAACTTCTCGCTCATGCCGAGTTCGCAAACCATTTTTCGTGCAACATTGGTAGATACTTCCAAATCATTATGTGCACCAGTTGTTATTTCATTGAAGATAATCTGTTCTGAAACCCTACCTCCGAGAAGCACAGTAAGTTTGCCCATCAATTCATTCTTAGTAGTAATGTATCTGTCCTCAAGAGGTAACTGCAGCGTATATCCCAATGCCGCTAATCCCCGCGGTATAACAGATACCTTATGCAGGGGGTCTGCACCGGGTACAAATAAGGCAATTAGTGCATGGCCTGACTCATGATATGCTACTATAGACTTCTCATATGCTGTTATTACGCGGCTCTTCCTCTCAGGACCTGCAATAACCCTCTCTATAGCAGACTCTAACTCCTCCATTGTAACAGAATCCTTATTAGTTCTGGCAGCAAGGAGTGCCGCCTCATTAGCCAGATTGGCTAAATCTGCCCCTGAGAAACCAGGCGTCTGCCTGGCAATAGATTTGAGGGCAACACCTTTATCAAGTTTAATATTCTTCGTATGGACATTGAGTATCGCTTCCCTGCCCACTATATCGGGTTTGTCTATCACAATCTGCCTGTCAAACCTGCCTGGCCTGAGCAGTGCAGGGTCAAGCACATCAGGCCTGTTCGTGGCAGCGATTAGTATAACCCCTTCCTGGGTATTGAACCCATCCATCTCAACTAAGAGTGCATTGAGTGTCTGTTCCCTCTCATCATGTCCCCCGCCAATGCCGGCAAATCGCTGGCGACCTACAGCGTCTATCTCATCTATAAATATTATACATCCCTTGCCACCTATCTTTGCAGACTTCTTACCCTGTTCAAATAGGTCCCTCACACGCGATGCACCTACACCAACGAACATCTCAACAAAATCCGAGCCACTAATACTGAAGAACGGAACTCCTGCCTCGCCGGCAACTGCCTTGGCAAGGAGTGTCTTACCTGTCCCTGGCGACCCCATGAGGAGCACCCCTTTTGGTATCTTCCCTCCCAATTTCTGGAAACGTTTCGGGTCTTTTAGAAACTCTATGATCTCGCGCAGTTCCTCTTTTGCCTCATCTACGCCTGCCACATCATTGAATGTAATCTTCATCTGTTCCCCTGAGACCTGCCTGGCACGACTCTTACCAAAGGAGAGGAGCTTTCCTCCACCGCCTTGCATGCCTCTATAAAAGACAAACCAGAAGAAGAGCAAAAGCAATAGTGGAAATGCAAGGTATGTCAGGAATGTCTGCCACCATGTACTTTCCAGCGGGGCTAATTCCTCTGCACGTACATCGTGCTCCTTAAGAAACTTATTCATGTCAAAGTCCTTAATCTTCCTGGTAGTCCACCTCCTGCCATCGTATCCCTCCCATGTTATATTATCTCCTCTCAGTTCTGCCTTCTCAATGGCATGCCTCTCCCCGCTTGAGATAAATTCACTAAAAGTCACTTCCTTAGTAGAGGTAAGAGGGAAATTTATCAGATACCTGAAGAATAATAGGAGCATAATGATAGTAATTATTACTATCGGCAGGTTCTTCTGTATTAACTTCTTGTCTTTCTTATTAGATTTTTTCTCTTTTTTCTCCATTAAATTTTACTTACCTTCCTAAGATTTTCACGAGCCTCTTCATTAGAGGCATCAATCTCAATCGCCTTCTTCCAGTAATCTATCCCTTTCTCCTTATCCCCATCCTCATAATAGTAGAGTGTCCCTAAATTGGCATACGCACCTGACAGAATTGGGATAACCTTCGCAGATTTTATTCTCATGCCTATTTTGATAGTAGCAAGGTACTCTCTCTGGGCATCTCTGTACCAACCTCGCTTTACAAAAGCCCTGGCAATCTCATAATGTGCCTCTATGAAATTAGGCTCATGTTGAACTGCCTTTCTCCACATATTTATAGCAGAATCTAAAGATTCTTCTTTATAGTAGACCTTACCGAGTTCATAAAATACAGGGGCAAAATATGGATTGATTTCAATTGCCTTCTTCCAATACCTTATTGCCATCTTATTATCCCCGCTTGAACTATATATAATTCCGAGCCTGTAATGCCCTTCAACGAGGGTACCATCATCGCTGGACATCTCCAGAACCTTGCTATAATCCTTGATAGCCTCATCAATCATCCCTGATGTATAATGTAATTGCCCTAATAAAGAATAGGCAGGTAAAAATGAGGGATTCATTGCCAAGGCTTTATTGCAGGCAATCAGTGCTTCATTGGACATAATAATTGAGCCTGCTTTATCCCCGGATGATGCCTTAGATATGCCATTCCGGTAATAAGCCTCACCCAATCTCGTCCAGAGAAGTGCAAGGTTATCATTTATATTCACATACGATGGTATAAGTTCCAATTCCTTCTTATACTCATTTATAGATTCTTCATAAAGGCCCTTTTCATAAAGTACCAATCCCCTCATATAATGGACCTTGGGATAATTTGGTTCAATATCTAATACCTTCTGATATGCCTCCTCTGCCATCTCATACCATCTCTGCCTGTAAAATAACTCACCGGCTGAAAAATAGCTCTTTGCAGGATTTGACTGGCGCCATAGTGTTGTCCCTACCACTATGATTATTGCAAAAAGGAGAACGGCAAATGATAACCTCCTCTTCTTGTTATCTGGCTTTTGAGTCTCTTTTTCCTTTTTCTCTTCTGTCTCGCCCATTCTAAAAATCCTCTACTATTAAATTAGATTCTTCGCTTCGCTCAGAATGACAATAATGTCATTCTGAAGGAACAAAGTGACTGAAGAATCTCAAAAAGGAAATTCCTATGCTATTAAATTACTAATAGACATTTTCAGTACCCTTTTCGTCTCACCAGTCACCTTTACCTCATCGGCTATCCTCAAAGGTGGCACCCATATTATCTTCTCATGTACTCCCAAGTTGGATTGGGGCATATACCCTGTTACTACAACAGGCATCCGCTCCCTCATACCCCTTGGGACCTTTTCATCTATGAATAGGTCCTTAAGTTTCTTTGAACCTTTCATCCCTAATGGCACGAACCTATCACCATCCCTTTTATACCTCAAAGCCAATGGCAGGACAATCTTATCTAAGTCAAAAAATGCCGCTGTCTTGCCATTTAGTCTTTTGGATAATTTTTTGCCATTCCTCAATAATATCCTCGTAGCAACCTCTAACCCCATCTCAGGTATATCTGTAATGGTGGGAACCCTCCCCGCCAGGGGACCAGGCAGTTGGACAGGGAATGCCCCCTTTTGTAGTGGGAACCCTCCCCGCCAGGGGATAGGAACCTTTCCCTTACCCTTGCAAAATATGAGCCTGCCGTATTCCTTGATACACCTTATCCCGTCTGGCAAATCTAAAGAGGCACCTGTGGATTTCTCTTCTATTAACGATTCAATATCCTGCCAGTGGCTATAAGTTATCCTGTTCAAATCTCCTTTCAATTCTTTTATAGCCATTCTCACAACTTCTTTTTGAATCGCGAGAGACTTTTTAAAGAGTTTATTCAGGGATAGGACAACCTCACCCTGATGGGTTCTTTCCATAGAATCTAAAAATGCCGATCTTGCTTCTTTTTCCATATATTCAAATGTATCATTTAGGTTCTCAGCTATATTGGCTAAGACCTCACTAATATTGGGATTGTAATCCTTTTTGAGTAGAGGCAGTAATTTTAGCCTGAGCCTATTTCTCAAGATACCTGTGTCTAAATTTGAACTATCGTATCTAAAATCAATATTATTTTCTTTTAAATATCCCTCTATCTGGCTCCTCCATATACGAATCACAGGACGGATTATGGTAGCGCTTCCTGCTTTTCGCTTAGGCGGGATTCCCCTTAAGCCTGTAACACCTGAACCACGCAATAGTCTCATCAGGACAGTCTCAGCCTGGTCATCCATCGTATGTGCAGTAGCAATCCTATTTGCCTTTATTTTTGATGCCACTTTAAGGAAAAATCCATAACGCTCATCTCTTGCCGTATCTTCTAATGAAGAACCTCTCTCTTTTATAATCTGTGGAATGTTAATACGAGAAACTGTTACAGGGATACTAAGAACCCTGGCTAACCTTTGGACAAAGAGCATATCCTCATAAGATTCACGTTGCCTTATCATATGGTCAAGATGGGCTATATGTAATGAAATGCCGATTTCACCAGCAAGACTATTTAATATATGCAGAAGCGCCACAGAGTCAGCCCCGCCAGAGACGCATACCAGAACCTTATCTCCGCTCTTTAGCATTCCGTATTTAGCAATAGTATCCTTTACCTTTTCTAAGATAGTCATAGATTTAGCCTTTGGTGGCGGTGATTGGACTCGAACCAATGACACTACGGGTATGAGCCGTATGCTCTAACCAACTGAGCTACACCGCCATATTGAAAACAATTATATCAAAAACTTTTGTATATATCAAGACTTTCTTTATATTTTTTTGAAATATGCGGGCACTTTCGTTTCAAAAGTGAGTTCCTTACCGCTGAAGGGGTGTCTGAAGGAAATCGATAGAGCGTGAAGAGCCAGGCGTTTGTATCTCTGGTTCCCAGTTCCATACTTGTTGTCACCTAAAACAGGATGTCCGTTGTCAGCCAGATGGACGCGTATCTGGTGCTTCCTGCCCGTCAATAACTCAACTTCCAGTAAAGAAAAATTTTCTGTCTCCTTTAGCACTCTGTAAGCAGTATGAGACAGTTTCCCTTTTCTGGTATCGGATGTAGAGTACACGAAGTAAGCTTTGTTCTCTGCCAGATATGTAGTGATAGTACCTGAGTGCTTTTCGCACTTGCCATGAACGACGGCGAGATACTTTTTCTTCGTTTCTTTCCACTGGCTCTGCAAACAGAGCTTTGCCTCTTCGTTCTTCGCAAAGATGAGTATCCCTGAGGTTTCCCGATCCAGCCGGTGAACGATGAAAATGCGGTTCTTAGACTTGTCGGAACCCTTGCGGACATAATCTGTTAGGGCGAAGTACGCTGTTCGTGATTTCTCTGTATCTGTACCCATCGTCAAGAGACCAGATGGTTTATCCACCACAAGAATATCTTTGTCCTCGTGAATAATCACGAGTCCTTTCGGCAGATGCTTGGTGTTCGGTCTGGAATGTCTACTCATAGTAAATACTCTCTCGGCCGTTCTTAGTAGCCGAACGGCACATGTGCCATTTTGTTTCCACTTTTTATTTAGATGCCTAACAATCGGTTGGGAACAGACGCCGTCCGTTGAGCCGATGCGAAGCGTCGGCTCAACATGTATTAGAGTAGAATTTATTATTTGTATGTTAAAGGATATTTTTCTGGATTATCCAAGATTTCTGTAGATAAATCAATATCTAAGTCTGGCCAGTATAGATGATGATTATGAAATAGTTTTACATTGATAATGGATGATATCTTAACATCTTTAAACCAAGGATATTTCTCAAAAGGCAGAAAATATTCTTTTCCTGACAATAAAATCCAAAATCCATGTTCAGAAATATTAGTTATTTCCGCTTTTAAGATGTTCTTCCCATTTTTTAATAATTTCATTTTTGTGCCTCTCTACAGATTTTTGTAAAAAGTTTAATTGTTTTTTAGAAAAACCTGAATAGTTTACTAATGCAATTATAGGTTCTAACCAAAATTTTGCTTCTCCATCTGGAGAAATAACATGAATATGAATCCTAGGTTCCTCTTTAGAGAAAAAGTAAAATCTATATTTTCCTTCCTTGAATACCGTTGGACTCATATATCAATGATACCATACTTTCTTTAATTTTACAATAATTAATTGAGGAGTTTTCTCCATTTATTCTAACAATTAAGGTCAGCGGCGAGATTAGCGAGTCCGCTGCACCGCATGGTTAGGCATACATTAATTTGCCTTTGGGTTCCGGTATCGGACGACCGAGTTCTTGTGCTCTCTCAATCCACTCCTTAATGACAACTTCTGCATTCTTGACGGCTTCCTGGTAGGTTTGACCATCAGCCATGCATCCAGCTAACTCCGGCACCTCTGCAATGTATGCTTGATCTTCTTTGCTCCAGTAAATGATCATCTCGTATTTATTGTCCATCTTCCACATCCAACATCAAATGGTATCTTAGTATGACCTTCCGAACTTACTTGACCTTATAAGGCTTTGCTTTCGACCTTTTGGGCTGAAGATTCAATATTTCTTCGATGCCTTCCTTCGTAAATTAATTTAGCGACTGGACCTTTTTCAGGATTTCTAATCCTACACGCAATGCCTCTCTACCATCCTCTCCTGATACTACAGGGCGGGTGCCTTTTGCAACACATTCTATAAAGGATTTTAATTCAGCCTTGAGGGGTTCGTCCTTTTCAATGTCTATTTCTCTCCGCACTATCTTGTTTCCAAGTTTTCTGCATAATGTAGCAGATTGCTTAATGTAGTCAACAGATACATACGCATCTTCCTGGAATACCCTGATCTTCCTGACGGTATCTTGTGAAATACGGCTTGCAGTGAGATTGCAGACTGTGCCATTTTCAAATGTTATGCGGGCATTCGTTATATCCTCATGGTCTGAAAGGACCTTCATGCCTATAGCATCTAAACGTCTTATCTTTGACCGGACAAGGTCCAGGACAATATCTATGTCATGAATCATCAGTTCCAATACAACCCCTACATCTGTTCCCCTATGAGGAAATGGTGAGAGCCTCAATGCCTCTATAAACCTTGGGCCCTTAGAAATCTTTTTCAATGCCTTGATTGCCGCATTGAATCTCTCTACATGCCCTACCTGCAAAATCACCTCACTTCTACGTGCAATCTCAAGCAGTCTATCTGCCTCAGACAATGTCCTTGTGATTGGCTTTTCTACCAGGACGTGGACACCATGTCTTAAGAAATCTTTTGCAACCTTATAATGAGATTCTGTAGGCACAACGATGCTTACTGCATCCACCTCATCTAACAAGTCATTATAATCTGTGTAATATTGAGTAGAACAGAGCCTGGCAACATCCTCTGCACGTTTCTTATCACAGTCACATACCCCTTTTAAAACGACGCCATCCAGCCTTGAGTATATAGTGGCATGGACTGAGCCTAAATGGCCTACACCTATTACCCCAACCCTGACTTTTTTCAGAACCCTATCTCCTTAACTATTAAATCCATCCTGGGAGGAAGATTGACAGGCTCAGTCGCAACCTCTATCGCCCTTTCAGTATCTTTTAACCCGTGGCCTGTTAGAACACACACTATCTTCAAAGATTTAGACTTATGATGAGCCTTCTTAAAATATCCCTTTTTTGCCAATTTTAATATACCTGCCACAGATGCAGCAGAGGCAGGCTCAACAAATACACCTTCTCTATCTGCCAGAAGTTTATATGCATCCATAATTTCACTATCCTTCACCGAATCAATTAATCCTCCTGATTCATCCCTTGCAGATTCTGCCTGTCTCCAGCTTGCAGGATTACCTATCCTGATGGCTGTAGCAACTGTCTGGGGATTTTCTATGACCTTACCCTTAACTATAGGGGCAGCACCCTCAGCCTCAAACCCTAACATCTTAGGTAATGTTCTTATTCTTTTCAGATGATAATATTCTCTATATCCTTTCCAGTAGGCAGTAATATTGCCTGCATTCCCGACAGGGATGGCATGGTAATCAGGAACCCCTAACTCATCACATATCTCAAATGCCCCGGTCTTTTGCCCCTCAATCCTGTAAGGGTTCAGAGAATTTACCAGAGTAACCGGATATATCCTGGTAATCTCTTTTACTAATGTGAGTGCATTGTCAAAATTCCCCTTGATTGTAATGACTTTTGCTCCGTGTATCATCGCCTGTGCCAATTTGCCTTTGGCTATAGCAGTCCCGGGCACAATGACTATGCACCTTATACCTGCCTTAGCCGCATAGGCACTTGCAGAGGCAGATGTATTCCCTGTAGATGCACACATAATCGCCTTAGACCCTCGCTCCAATGCCTTTGATACAGCCACTGTCATACCCCTGTCTTTGAACGAACCTGTTGGGTTCATCCCATCGTATTTGAGATATACCTCTATGCCTCTCCCTGCAAGTTTACTCAAGGTTTTGGAATAGAGCAGTGGTGTGCCACCCTCTTTCAATGTGATAATAGGTGTCTTATCAGTTACTGGCAGAAATTCTCTATATCTATCTATCAAACCCGCACGAAAAGAATGTGCTTCGCTAGTCTGGCTCGGCGCACTCATTCTTCTTTCTCCATTCTTATTACAACACTCTTCCTCTTTACAATAGGTAAAAGGTCTATCTCCTGTATCGCCTGGCGAATATTCAGTTCGTCAGCCTCATGTGTAAGCATGACTATAGGGACTATCCGCTCTTTCATCCTTTCCTTCTGTATCACGCTTGCAATGCTTATGTTATGTTCTCCCAGGACCCTTGTTATCTGTGCAAATACACCAGGGCGGTCAATCGCAGAAAACCTGATATAGCATCTCGTCTCTATCTCTTCCATCCTCTTTATTCTCTTTACATGTGTATCCTGGATTGGGGGAGGAATCCTTCTCTTTGAATTATGGATTATATTCCTGGCTATATCCACTATATCGCTGATAACTGCACTCGTAGTAGGCCTTTGACCTGCACCCCTTCCATAAAGCAATATATTGCCCACCATGTCACCTGATACATATATGGCATTGAATACCCCTTTCACCGATGATAAGAGATGCTCTTTGGGTATAAGTGTGGGATGAACCCGAACCTCTAACTCTTCCCCGACTCTCTTTGCTATGGCAAGTAATTTTATTACACATCCCAATTCATCCGCATATCTGATATCATTAGGTAAAATATCAAGAATCCCCTCAACGTATATGTCACTGAGTCGGACATCTATGCCGAATCCCAATGTTGCAAGTATTGTAAGTTTATGGGCAGAATCAATCCCTTTTATATCTAATGTTGGGTCCTTCTCTGCATAACCCTTCTCCTGCGCCTCTTGCAACGCCACTTTAAAATCACAACTCTCCTCGGTCATCTTAGTCAGGATGTAGTTTGATGTGCCATTTACTATTCCGAATATGGAATGGATGTGATTGGCTATGAGTCCTTCTCTCAATGCCTTTATTATAGGTATACCGCCTCCGACACTCGCTTCAAAATACAAATCAACATCGTTGTCCCTGGCTATTTGAAAAAGTTCACCCATTGTCTCTGCCAAGAGGGCCTTATTTGCTGTGATTACATGCTTGCCAGCCCCAAGCGACCTTATAATAAACTCCTTTGCAGGGTGGAGCCCTCCAACCAACTCTATGACTATCTTTATCTCCGGGTCATTAATTACCTTATTCACATCTGTAGTCAAAATGGCAGGCTCTACTTCTACATCTCTCGGTGATATTATATCCTTATCACAGATAGTCTTAATCTTAAGTTCTACGCCTACCCTCTTTTCCAAAAAGGATGCCCTCTCTTTCAATGCCTTTACTACCCCTGTTCCAATAGTCCCAAATCCTATAAGCCCTATATTTATTATATTCTTCATAATCATCGCTTCCTTTTCAAAATAAGATCAGCAATGTCTCTAAGATTGTCTGCCTCTTTTCCGAAATTCCTTATATGCTTCTTGGCTTCTTCAGTAAGCCGGGCTGCCTCAGCCATAGCACCTTTTATACCCAAAAACTGGGCATAGCCCTCATTGTCAAGGACATCATCCACAATCTGGAATGCAAGCCCTATGTATTGGCCAAATCTGAAGAGAGAGTTCATCTCTTTCTTTCCTGCCCCACTAACTATAGCCCCTGTCCTGGCTGATACTGCTATCAATGCTCCTGTCTTATGGGTATTGATATATTCAAGGACAGCCAAACTTAAATCTTTTTTGCCCTTCTCTTCCATATCCACAACCTGCCCGCCTATCATACCCATACTCCCTATTGCCATGGCAATCTCTCTCATCTCTAATACCTGGGTCTTGAAATCATTTCCTTTAGCTTTGCATGGCTTTCGCCTAGACAATAATTCAAAACTTAGAGTAAGAAGGGCATCGCCAGCAAGGATAGCGATAGATTCACCGAACTTTTTATGGCAGGATGGTTTGCCTCGCCTGTAATCGGCATTATCCATCGCTGGCAGGTCATCATGGATGAGTGAATATGTATGTATAATCTCTAATGCGCATGCTGATGGTAAAACATCCCTTATATTGCCCCCGCATGCCTCTGAAGAAGCTATGGCAAGTATCGCCCTTATTCTCTTTCCCCCAGAGAATACCGTGTACCTCATCGCCTTATGGATACTCCTGGGGAATGTATTTTCACCAGGCAGATATCTATCCAAAGCCTCATCCACCACTTTCTTCTTTTCTTCTATATATCTAATGGCATCCTTCACTTTGCTTTACTCCATTTTTAACATACTACATAAAAATTTTGTATCAGCCATTCTTTAGTCTGGTCGTGGATGAGCTCGTCGAAATGGCGGATACCGGCTTTGCGTAATCTATCTCTGAGAGATTGTTTTTCTTGTAGTGAGCGTAGTCGAACTATAGGCATAGTATTATAGTTTCCAGTAATCCTGGGGGCTGATAATTTTAATTCCTTTATATTTTTTAAAGACGAGTAAATCTTTGTCGCCGGTAATTATAATGTCTATATCGTTAATTACTGCATCAGCTAAGATTTGATCATCCTTTGGGTCTCTAGAAATTTTTTCAATGGTATTGGCTGTTTTACCTTCGATGAATTGTTTTTTGACAGTATTAATAATAGAATTCATTGCCTCGTGTGACAAAGGGAATTTTGTAGAAAGGTTTTTTTGAGTTTCTTTTAGTAAATATTTGGTGCAATAAACTTCGTGTTTATTAACAGCATCCTTGATGACGTCAAAAGAGTAACCTTGGCTAACAAAGCCAGAGATTATAACATTAGCGTCAAAGAGTATCTTCAAGATACCTTCTCGAAAATCTCTTCTTCGGTTAATGTTATGCCTTTTTTAGCTAATTCTGCCATAGCTTTGCTTCGTACTCTGGTAAACTCTCTAACAAAAAAGTGGTACTTAAGAGCTCGCCTTATTATCTCACTGCGCGATGTGTGTTCTTCCTTTGCTTCCGTGGAAAGGGGCCTCAATAAACTATCTGGTAAGCTAATTGCTACAATGTTTCTCATGGTTTGTACCTCCTGTATTAAATTATAATACAATATAAGGATTTGTCAAGCTCTTTGTTGAATCTTTCCGGGAATGGGAAGAGAGATTGTATCCCCACCCCACCCAGGGGAGTTGAGAAAGATTGAAAGAATTAGTATTGAATCTTTTTTGTATTTAAAAGAGCTTTTAAAGAATTTTAGGCGCGATGTGATAAAACCATGTGGTTGCATGACATTAGAAATTGTTGACTCCTTGAGTCGGTGAAGATGCTGGAATTTCAGGGATAGTTTTTATGACATTCAACTTCGCTTTTCACTCAATCTTGAGATAATTTTCCCTGTGAGATTGACTCTCTAACTTCGTAATTGGTACATTTTGCGAAGTTCAGTAGATTCTATAACCCAGCCATCTATAGAGATGGTTTACACAAGTCCAACCTCTAACCGTCTATCTAACGCATGCGCAAGTTTAATCAATGTTTGTAGAGAATAACTTTCATTATGAATGTCCTCTAATCGGGATACTGTTTGCTGAGTAGTGTGTAATCGTTTAGCTAACTCCTTCTGGGTTAATCCTTCCTTTTGTCTAATCTTGGCTATCTGAATGGCCAAAGAGGCATAAATCTCTTCTTCATCAAACGCCTTGCGAAATTCCGGATCTTTCAGATCTTCTTTTAATCTGTCTCTAAATCGTCTTGCACCTTTCATAATTTAATCTCACCTCCCTGATATCTTTGTAAAAAATCTTGCATCATTCGCTCTGCTCTTTCAATCTCTCCTTTATTTAATTTTATTGTAAAAAGGTGGAATCCCTGTTTTTGATACTTCATTGGCAGAAAATGGTATCTCTGGATAATTAGAGATAAAGGAAAGTATTTCTAAAGGCGTTTGGTGATATAGGTATTTTTTGATTTTTAAAGCGTTCATTTTATTATCCTGTTTGTTCATTATTTTGATGTCAATACAAAAATTTCTAAACCCTATTCTTCATTCATCTTCCCTGGAGCAAATGGCTCAAGGTCAAATTTGCCGTCATCCTTCTTCACTAATATCTCCACCTTCTTCCTGGCAGTTTCAAGTTCCTTTGAAAGGAGGCGTGATAGTTTAACCCCTTCTTCATACTTTTTCAATGACTCATCTAAGGATAATTCCCCTGCTTCTAAATCAGATACTATTTTCTCAAGTTTCTTCAGTGCATCTTCAAATTTCATATCAGCCATCTATCCTTTCCACCTTTCCTGCAAAAGCCCCCTTCCCTAATCTCGTCCTCACAAGGTCTCCTACCTTAAGGCTCTTCACATCCTTTACCACAACTTCACCCGGCAATTTCAGGGTAATGCTGTATCCCCTTAATAGTATCGCCAATGGACTCAAACTATCTAATTTTCCAATTATCGCCTTCAATCGTTCGTGCATTAGTTTAATGAAATAGCCCATCACCTGACGGAGCTCTTCAGTCAGGTCATCCACCCTTTGTTGATATTGCTGAACTATGTTTAAAGGGTGCCTCAGGACATAACTTGATGCTAAAGACTCAAATTCCTTCTTCAATAGGTTCACCTTATTCAAGAGGGCAGATTTTAATCTCGTGGTAAGACTGTCTATCCTCATCACAAGTTCCTCTTTCCTGCCTATAACAAGTTCTGCCGCAGATGAAGGGGTAGGCGCTCGCAGGTCAGCTACGAAATCTGCAATGGTCCAATCTATCTCATGGCCTACTGCAGATATAACAGGTATATTTGAATTGTAGATAGCCCTCGCTACAATCTCTTCATTGAATGCCCACAAGTCTTCCAGGCTGCCGCCGCCCCTTCCAACTATCATCACGTCTACATTTGCTTTGCATGCTTCGCTACCAAATATGTTAAAATCTCTTATGGCAGTGGCTATCTCTACTGCCGCACCTTCACCCTGGACCCTCACAGGATTTATTATGACCTCTACATTAGAGAATCTCCTGTCAAGGACGTTCAATATGTCCCGTATCGCAGCCCCGGTAGGTGACGTCACTATGCCTATCCTCCTCGGCAAAAGGGGTATCGGTTTCTTATGAGCAGGGTCAAACAAACCTTCCTTAGATAGTTTGAGTTTAAGTTGTTCAAATGCTAATTGCAGGGCACCCAATCCCTTAGGTTCAAGTTTTTCCACGTATAATTGATACTGCCCCTGTTTGTCATATACGCTTATCCTCCCAAAGCATATTACTGCTATGCCATCTTTCAAGTCAAACTTAAACCGGGTGGCTATCTCCTTCCAGATAATTGCACGTAACTGGCTAAATTCATCTTTCAATGTAAAATAGATATGCCCTGAGGTATGTAACTTATAGTTAGACACCTCACCCTCAATCCACACGCCAGGGAAACTATCTTCCAATATGACCTTGAGCTCTTTAGTCAATTCACTTACAGTATATACATGCTCACCTATTTTTTCTTCTATTACTGCCATATCTTTGATGACCTCTCCTTCAAACTTGTAAATTTCCCGTCTCCTACAATAATATGGTCTAACAGGTCTATGCTCATTATCCTGCCAGCATCTATAAGTTGCTTTGTGACCTTTATATCATCCTCACTCGGGGTAGGGTCACCAGATGGGTGATTGTGTGCCACGATGAGTCCTGCTGCCGAATATTCTACTGCGGGCAGGAATGCCTCTCTTGGATGGACAAGATTTGCTGTAAGTGTACCAATGGATATTACCTCATCATGGATAACCTTATTCTTTGTGTTCAGGTAAAGCCCTCTTAATTCTTCCTTCTTGAGTTTCCTCATATCTTCTAAGTATTTGTATGCATCGTCAGGTGACCTTATAATCGGGGATTTACTCGGGTCTTCTTTAAAGAATCTCCTGCCCAATTCAAAAGATGCGACTATCTGGCATGCCTTTACCTTAGGGATACCCAATGTCTCCATCATCCTGGCGACATTCCTCTCAAATGTAATTGCCTTTGAGCCATACTCTTTAATAATCCTGCCTGAAAGTTCCAGAACACCCTCACCCTTATAGCCTGTAGTCAGGATTATAGCAAGCAGCTCTGCATTCTTCAATGCCCCAGGCCCATATTTTATCAATTTTTCTCTCGGCTTTTCGTCTTCAGGTAAAACCTTTAGATTAATTTTATACAATTCATCTGCCTTCATGTTTTCAAGTTCTCCTCATCCATAGAGCCTTCCTTAAAACTAACCAGAAGAAACGCAGGGTATCTACAACAGGGTTAATATTACTATACTGTCCCTCATATATTGTAGTAATAGGCATGGAGATAATCTGGAAATTATTTCTTGCTGCTTCTATAAGTATCTCTGACTCTGTATCATAATTGGAGGTGGATAACTTTAGATTTTTTAGAACATTCCTCTTTATGAGCCTGAAGCCACACTGGCTGTCAGGGACATCATGGCGAGCGAACATGGATATTAGAAATGAGGTACACTGATTTGTCAGCCTCCTTAAGATAGGCATCCTGGAGACATCCTGCATCCTGTTACCAATGACTATAACATCTCCATTCTTTGAACCTACTTCAATAAACTTAGGGATTTCCTCTGGCTTATGCTGGCCATCAGCATCCATTACTATCACAGCATCGTAATCCAAGCCCTTCACATAGTCAAATCCATCTCTAAGAGACGCCCCTTTACCTTTGTTCGTGTTATGCCTTATGACAAATGCCCCTTCCATGGATGCTATCTCGCCTGTCCTGTCAGATGAGCCGTCGTCCACTACGATAACATCAGTGACATAATTTTTTATTCTCTTTATCAGTCTGTCTATATGTTTCTCCTCGTTATACGAGGGCAATAATACACAAACTTTCAAGGCTTATTCCTCTGCGTTAAAAAAATCATTAAACATATACCATTGGGTTGGGTATTTGGCAATATGCCTTTCCATGACCTTTGCAATCTCTCTGGTAAGACAAGATACATCCTTATCCATATCCCCTGTGGGTTTATATTCTATAGGCTCTTCTAAAATCAATCTGAAATGCCCTTTATCCTCCCTTATGAGAAAACCCGGCATTATCGGAGCACCTGTCTTTAGAGACAAACTCGCCGGACCCTTAGGCAATGCAACACGGGCACCAAAGAACTCTACCTCTACACCTTCATTGGTGAAGTCCCTGTCACCCAATAGGGCAAGAATCTCATTATTTGCAATGGAAGAAAAACACCTGCGGACAGCAATGCCTGTAGGTATCACCTTGATACCTGTAGTTTCTCTTTGTCTATTAAAGAGATTATTGACATTTTCATTGGCGTGTCTTAAGGCGACTGCATTTACAGGATAACCCAATACTGACAATATAGCCCCGCCAAGTTCCCAATTTCCTAAATGAGCGGTAATGCCTATACATCCCTTGCCACCAGCCAAAATCCTATCTAAATGTTCCAGTCCTTCTATCGTAACAAATCTTTTTATGTATCCTTTATCTAATTTAGGAAATCTCAGGAAATCTATCAGGTACCTTCCAAAATTCCTGAAAACGAACCTGGCGTAATATACTGCTTCCTTATCATCTACTTTCAAGATGAACTTTATGTTCTTGAGGACATTAACCCTGTCATTACGAGAGGTGAGCCTGTGAATATCTGCGAGCTTTTCAGCTAACCAATATCCAACCTCAAGTGGTACCCGAAGAGCTATGAATTGCCCTATCTTATATAACAGGTACATCATAGTCCCAACATTAACCTTGCAGTATCAATGGCTGCCCTTACCTTACCATGTGAAAGTGCTGCCTGGCGCATATTTGCTAATTTCACAGGATTATTCACGAGGCTTTCGGCAAGAACTGCCGCTTCTTCTTCATTGTTTGCCTTCACCGCAACACCACATCGCAAGAGGAACCTGGCGTTATTCGCCTCCTGGCCAGGGATAGGATTTATAATAATCATAGGCAATCCCTTAACTAATGCCTCAGCAGTAGTAAGTCCCCCGGGTTTTGTTATTATGAGATTTGATATTGACATGAGTTTGTCAATGTCTTCATTATAGTCTAATATCAATGTCTTCTTTTTATATTTGGATATCCTTCTCAAAAGAGAGTTTTTCAACCGCCTATTGGTCCCTGTAGCGACTATAACATGGAAATTGGTTGTGAGCCTGTTCAGTGCCCCTATTACTTCCCTGATAGGGCCCAATCCCTGGCTGCCACCCATGACAAGCACTATAGGAAGGTTATTCTCTATCCCAAATCTCTGCAAGATGGATTCCTTGTCAAATTCTTCTGCAAACTTGCTGTCAATAGGTATGCCAAAAACCTTTATTCTCTCTTGTGCTATCCCATTTTGCACAAGTTTTTCCCTGGTGTCCTCGGCAGGGACTACATAAAAATCTACATTGTCATAGAGCCAGTAGGAATGGGGCATATAGTCTGTCAATATTCCAACCAACGGTATATCTTCTCCGCTTGTCTTCTTATAATCTGCTGCCATTCCACAGGGAAATGCCTGGGTGCAACCTATTATATCGGGTTTGAAATCAGAGAGTAGAACCTTTAATTTTGCTGAGTTAAACTTATGCATAAGTTCACGCATCTTCTGTGTATTCTTGACAACATTGGGGTTATCATAAAGGTACTCCCATACCTCTGGCGTCCTTTTAATGATGCCTATATAGGTATTGTTTATAATCTTTTCCAATACAGGATTCGTATAATTAAATGCATCTATATTCAATACTTCAACAGCAGGGTCAAGTTGTTTCAATGCCTTCTCTATAGCAAGACTCGCACAATGGTGGCCTGAATAGTCACTAATATACATCAATAGAATTCTCTTCATTCAATCATTACCCTATTATTGCTATAACATCTATCTCTATCTTAACGTCTTTTGGGAGCCTCTTAACCTCTACAGTAGAACGTGCAGGCTGAACCTTGCCAAGGTATGCTGAATAGACCTCGTTAATCTTACCATACTCATCCATATCCTTAACGTACAAAGTAGCCTTGACCACATTATCCATAGACGAGCCGCCTGCCTCTAATATACCTTTTATATTCTCCATGACCTGCTTAGTCTGGGCCACTATGTCACCTTCTACTATAGTATTCGTCTCAGGGTCAATAGGTATCTGCCCGGAAAGAAATAAAAAGTCTCCTGCCCGGATCCCTTGAGAATAAGGACCTATCGCCTTAGGTGCATTATCAGTTGTGATTATCCTCTTCTCCATCTATTAATCCTCTTTTCAAATTCTAATATCTCTGGTTTTCCAGGCAAGACGCCTATCTCTAAATGGTATTCTCTCTTCTCCCCCGGCTCAAGAAATTCTAATTCCCCTCTCTTCCTCGCCTCACCTCTTCCTGTAACCCGGCAGTTGGATGGCTCCATCCCAACCACATACTCCCTTTCTCCGCACATCTTCCATTCTACAAAATTCGGGAGTTCTTTCTTTGAATACTTCACATAGAACCCAAAACCCTTGCCATTATTAAATTTTTTATTCACAAGTGCCACTGATACATGGCCTTCCCTGTCACATCCCATATTGTGGTAATAGACCTTTTCTTTGAATCCATGGCTCGGCCTATAGAATTTATTGAACTCTTCCATCTTTATTTTTGCCTCATCATCCCTTGGCTCAAGTTTTTTTGTAGGTGACAGTAACAAAGACCCATCATCCACAACAGGATAACCTCCATTGATATGGTAAAGAAGCATGTGCGGGACCGGGTTGAATCCACGGTTTTCTATAACGTCATGGACGGACAGGTGTGATTCGCCCATCTTTGCAGAGATTTCACGGTGGAGTAAAAGATTCTCGCCATAGACCCTCGTCTCTATGACCTTGCCCCTCACCCACATAGCATATTCATCCGCAACCCATGCACTATCTGCGCATACATGTTTTGCAGGTATATTGGATATCCTCCCGTGCAGCCCCAATTTCTCACCCATATCTTCACAAGGAGCACCTACCTGTGTAAGCCCACAAGTAAATAAAAGCCCGCCATAGACACTCCTCAAATACCCCAATCCTTCTGGCTCATAATAAGGTGATGCCACCTCACCGCAAGAAGAAATCCATGACAAGGGTATACCATTATATTCTGCAAAAGAGATGTCCATACCCCTGCCAGGCAGGACAGTAAAACGAAAGCCTGTGCCAGTCTTAATATCTACTGCCTCCACGTCCTTTTCATTCCCTTCAGTAAGTAGATATCTCCTCACGCCTGCTATCTGTGATATATCCCCAACCCTTTTTAATAACTCCTTTCTTGTCACCTTCTTCCCATACAATATAGCCATTTAGACTACTCCTTTTTTTGTCACATCTTTAACCCATTTCAAATAATCTTTATCGCCCATGACTATAGGTAATGCAATAATCTCTGGTGTCTCGTAACTATGGAGCGATTTAACCTCATCCCTCAATTCTTTAAATAATGATTTTTTCGTCTTGGCAAGCAAAAGTAATTCATCGGCTTTCTCTATTTTACCTTTCCATTTGAAGATTGACTCCACCCCGCCAATAATGTTTACACATGCAGCCAGCCCTTTTTTAACAAGGCTCGCGGCAATCTTCTCTGCCTCTTTTTTGCTGCTAACTGTGATAAATACAACGACATTCTCCATCGAATTCATTTCCTCAAATATACCATATAATCCTTATCGCCTTCCAAAATCACATGTCCCTCTCTTGCAAGCCACCCTATACTCATCAAAATTATATCACGGGGTTTATCAATATTCTTGAACAATTCAGAAAGGTGTACCTTGCCATGTTCATCCAGATAATGCCATATCTCACCTGCTACAATCCCTATTTGAGTAATCATAATATTTCACCTCCTACTTTCTGCTTTGTGAAGCGAGAAACTTCTCTATCTTACTCTTTACATCATCTCCTAAACTTGTCCAACGAACTGCCATTTCATGCATCCCTGTGGTAGGCACCTCCTCAACCCGCACCACCTTGCCTGTAATATCAATCTTTATATCATGTGGAAACTCTAAAATCATCTCTAAATCGGTCCCTACCGGGATTGTCTCACGTGATTCAAACAAGATACCCAATAGACTTATATTTACCGCTGCGGTCTCCTCCCATTTTGAAAAGAAGCGCTTCTTGGGTAACCTCGTATATTTGATAAGCAAAGGAATTTCTAACCTGTCAATCCTGTGATTACCCATTTGCAGTTCCTTCATATGCATAACCTTATCCAATACCCCTATTATCTTCTTTTCGTCAAAGGGCTCTTTGATGACCTCGATTACCCCGGCATCCATAGCCTCTTTGATAAGATAGCGGTCAGTAGATGAGCTGGATACTATTATAGTGGCACGGTGGTCCTGACTTAAGATTTTCTTCGCTGCCTCTATTCCTCCCAGGACAGGCATAACCAGGTCCATGATGAGCAAATCAGGATGGAGTTGCTCATACAACCTTATCGCCTCTTCACCATCACCTGCCTCGCCGACTATCTCAAACCCATTCTTTATGAGGAGTTTCTTAAGATATTCCTTAAGGTTATCATCACTTTCAATAACCAGCACTGATTTTGCCATATCATCCCCCTCTCTTATTATAACTCTTACATACCGGGCATATGGATATGAGTTCGTGTCTTGAATCTATATAGGTGTGGTTACATATGGGACACTTCCATATATACTCTTCATCCCTTGTATACCTTTTGAAACTTCCACCCCTTTCTAAGAATAGCCAGCCGACAAATAATCCCAGGATAGATATGAATAGATACAGGCATATCGCTGTGGATAATTCAATCTTAAACATATCTACTCTTTTTTTAGCCTAAAATGTAATTTTATAACACCCCATTCTTCTTTCCTGGGTCCAGCCTGAAGCGGCAAGAAATTCCATCTCTTTAAATAGGTAGTGCCAAGAAGGTCCACCTCAGGATATCCAGATGATACCACCACCTGCGTATTTTTTACCTCACCCAATGGAGAGACAGAGAACTTGAGTTCTATATCAAAATCCATACCCATCTCTTCTGCCCACTTAGGATATTCAGGCAGTGGAGGTTTGGACAATATCTCCCTGTATCTGGCAGGGCCTGTAAGGTCAACGAGTTCGGACTCAAAGAGTTTCTTATCTAATTCAACTTTTGCTTGCACAGGAACTTCTTTAATCTTATCAATCCCTTGAGAAACAATCTCCTCTTTCTGGTACTCTAACAGTATGTTATCCGGATTAATTATTTCAGGCAGGTCTACAACAACTTTAATATCCTCTACCCCATTCAATGGCAATACATCCACAGGTTCATCCTCTCTCGCCGTTTCCTTAAAAAACCTATCTTCTAATATAGGGCCAAGAAACGAAACTACAGGGAAGCCTCTCAAAGAAAATTCTACCGGCATTACAACTACTGAAACTGAAACCATCCATAAGAGATGCCAGAGTATAGATAAGGCTACAAATATTCCAAACGCCTTTTCTCTCATAGGACATCATTTCTGCTCCTGAGCGGTGGCTATATTCACATGGGAGATACCTATATCCCTGCACATGTCCCATATCTCTACGACCCTGCCTACAGAAGCCTTTTTGTCCGCTTTTATCAAAAGTGTCCCTTCTTCTTTGGATATCTTCTTCAATTTTGAAACGAGTTCCTTTATCGTAGCGAGTTTATCATTGAGATAGATGGCATCATCACTTGTAACAGTAACAACTAAAGGCTCTTCCTTTAACACCTCTGATGTCACTGCCCTGGGTAGGTTTATCTTAATGCCAGGCTGAAAGACATAAGAAGAGGTAAGCAAGAAGAATATAAGCAGGTTAAAGACTATATCTATAAAAGGCACCATATCAAACTGTGCCTTGAGCCTTCGTCTGGTCCTCTTAAACCTCATGTGAACTATTCCTCTCAGATAGAAGATTGAGCAGTTCTGTAGCGCTCCTCTCCATCTCCAGAACAAAACTGTCTACCTTAGTCACCAGATAATTATATGCAACAATAGCTGGAATAGCAACTATCAGTCCGAAGACTGTTGTAAGCAGCGCTTCCCATATGCCACCTGCCAGGTCACCCGGGGCCACAGGGTTAAGTGAGCCTGCCTTCTGCTGAACCACCTGGAATGCCTTTACCATACCCGTAACTGTCCCGAGGAGTCCCAGAAGCGGGGCGATATTGGAAACAGTTGCTAATATCGCTAAATTCTTCTCTAATCTCGGTATCTCATGGAGACCTGCCTCTTCAATAGCCTCTTTTATCTCCTGCTTGGACCTGTCATGTTTCAGTATGCCAGCCTTTAATATAGACGCTATTGGCCCTGGGGTCTGGTCACACATCTCTATCGCCTCTATAACCCTGTTGCGCCTGAGTGCGCCGGATATTTCCTCCATGAACTTCTTTGTATCTATCCGCGCCCTGTACAGATGGTATAGCCTCTCTATTACCACAGCAAGTCCTATTACTGAGGTGAGGGCAATAAGATACATGATTGGCCCCCCTCTTTGCATCCATTCTAATCCAAACATCTCTACCTCCCTATTATGCAAGAAAATCGTTTCGCTCGCTATTGCGATTTTCAGTGGTTAGGAAAGTGTTCTATACTTTCCTGGTATACCATTAAAATCTGATCCTGGCAGCCCCTAAGACATTCCTGCCTAATGCAGGATAACCTTCCCGTAATTGATAGCCTTCGTTCAATAGATTATCAATTATAACAAATATTGTCAAGTAATCTTTTATCTCATAGGAAAACTTGGAATTCATTATAAAATAGTCAGGTATCGTTGACCTTGTGTCTTTATTAAAGAACTGCTCCCCAACGTATTCCCCTGTAATGTCCACCTTTAATGCCTTATTATCCTTGATAGTAAATCCCATCTCAACATGGTCCTCAGGATAATAGGTAACAGCAGTTACAGAATTATCCCTGTTATGGATATCAGTGAGACTGTACCTGATATACTGGTTCACGTATTCATTCCAATAGTACTCAAAGCCCGCATTTAGCCCATCAAAATATGCCTTGCGAAGATTAATAGGCTTGTAGAGCCCGTTATTATCATCTGAATCATCCCATATAAGGAAGTCATCCTTCTCCTTTCTTGATAGCGACAGACTGCCCTTCAATATACCCGGGCGAAACCAATGGTCAACGCCTAACTCAATATCCCATGACCGTTCGGGATTCAGGACATCTGGATTTACCTCTGCATAGTTATCCTCTAAATATAGCCTGTCAAAATAATGTGGTGAAAAAGTCCTCATGAGAGTAGCCGTATAGGTGGTCTTTTCATCCATCTTCCATGAAACTCCTAAGAGGGGATTTAGCCTCGCACCAAAGCCTTCCTGGTAATCCACCCCTCCACCGAGACTCAATTTTATTCTGTCAGTAAATTGAAAATCATCCTTTATATGAAGTGAAGCCAGTGTAAGGTCATACTTTGTTATCAGTTCATTCTGAGATATATTTAAAAGAAAATCTATCCCTCCGATTTCATATAACGTATCTATCCCATAAAATCTATTTGAATAGTCGCTGCGACTGGCGTCCTCTTCCATCCTTGAGCCATCAAAATACCCTTTGAGATACAGCCTTTCACCCTGCGATAACTTCTTATCACTGGCAATAAAGAACCTAAGGTCATCATTCCTTCTTGTCGCATCAGGGAAAGGTCTGTTTATATGACCTGGAAGTTCCATGTCTTTTGAGAAGAAGTTGTTCCCTATAGATAAATCCCATACCTCGTCCAAAGAAAGGGATACACCTAAGGAAGACTTGTAAGTAATCTCGTCACTATTTGACCTGTCCCAGCTTGTAGGTTTTATACCGAGTGTAGAAAAATAGCTGAAATTCCTGAATCTGGCAGAGTGGATAATATCAAAATAACCCGTTTTATATGCCCCGTAACCTCCTGTAATATCTGTTATTACAAATGGCTCTTCAGACCTTGATGATACATCACCCCTTGCCTTTTCACCCACATCAGCGGGAATCCCTGTTTCCTTTTCTCCTATAGCCTTAGACTCGTCAACCCCATATATAGTAATCTCTGGCAATTGTAGAGAAGGTTTCTCAAAATTATCAGTAGATGCAAACCCATAAAGGTTAAAAGAAATAAGCCCCATGGCAATCCAGATAATTATCTTACATTCTCTCTTATCCATTCAAGCCTCTCCTTCGCAATATTTGCTCCAACGGAATCCCCATCCAGACCTGATAATTTCTCATACAGTTTTTTTGCCTCATCCCACCTGTTTTGTTTCTCTAATAGGCGGGCTACATTCAACTGTGCCTTAACAGGCCAGGAAGGTGTATCAGGGAATAGGTATGTTACTTTTAAATACTCAGTTATAGCATCCTCTATTCTACCCTGTTTCTCATGGCATTCGCCGAGCTTAAACTGGAGCTGGCAATTCCTTGAATTTTTTTCATCCGTAATAGCCTTACTTATCGCCTCTATAGCCTCAACATACCTGCCGCCATCCATGGCGAGCCTACCCAACTTCTCATAGGACTCCTTCTCGGAATATGTGTTTGGATATTGTGTAATTACCTCTTTTAGAACCGTTTGAGCCTCATCTACAAGTTCTTTTTCTATTAATATCTCGCTTATACGCAAAAGCGCCTGTGGAGCAAAGAGGCTCCCTGGATAGGAATCCTTAAGTCTCCTGAAATGTTCAATTGCAGCATCATATTTCTTACCTCTATAATAGCTCAACGCAAGCCAATAGCAACTATCGTCACCAAGCTCATCATAGACAGATAGATTGATGAGTTTTTTAAAATAGTCTATGGCATTGTCAAATAGGCCCTTATCATAGTAGTACTGGCCCAGCCAAAACTGGACCCCGGTGGCTATGGGTCCTGATGGATATTGTGACAGGTAATCCTTAAAGATTGATATAGCCTCTTTCTCATCCCCTGATGCATAAAAGCTCAGGCCCAGACCGTATCTTCCCCTGTGGGATTCTTCTTTATCAGGATACTCTTTTATCAGCCGCTTAAATGCTTTGCTCGCATCATCGTATCTTGTGCTATTATATAATGCATTGCCTAACTGGCACAAGGCAGAGACTCTGATACTATCTTCTTCAGGATAATTATCAATTATTCTCTCAAATTGTTCTATGGAACTCTTAAAATCACCTTTCCTGGCATATGAAAGTCCTATCTGGTATTCTGCCTTGCTGCGCAATTTACTCTTAGGAAAGTTTATCAATATACTCTGGAATGCCAATGCACTTCTGGTGAAGTTTTCCATCTTAAAGAATGCTATGCCTAACTGATACTGGGCATAATCCGCATATAGACTATCGATATATTCTTTTAATACCACTTCATATGCATCTATCGCCTTCTGAAATTCCCTTTTTTCAAGCCATATATCCCCTATGCGGCATAATGCGCTGACCTTAAGATTTGTATTTTGGGCATGATGTCTGACAGATTCAAATTCATTTATTGCATTCAGGTATTCGCCATTCTTAAGATACGCCCACCCTAAATTAAATCTAAACTCATCCTTCAATTCACTTTCAGGGAAACGCCTGAGCCCTTCTTTGTAGGACAATATCGCATCAGCAAACTTCAACTGTACATAAAGGGCATCTCCCTTCCAGAACAATGTATCATCAGCATGGGGGCTTTCTGGAAACCTGTCCAGAAGATGGTCGTATAGTTTGCATGCCTTATCGTATTCTCCTGAATTACTATGGCACTGCCCCATTCTTAATAGGACCGAATCCATAAGAGGGTCCTTGGAAAATCGTTCTGCAAAACCTTCAAATGCCTCTAAGCTCTCACGATACCTCTTTAATTTGAAATATGCCCACCCAACTCCGTATCTCGCATAGGCAGAGAGGCTGCCCTTTGGCAATAACTTCACAGCCTCGTTATATTCTTCTACAGCCTGTCCCAATTTACCTGAATAGTAATTTGCCTCTCCAAGGAAATATTTGGCATCACCCTTCCTGGGAGTATCAGGATAATCCTTCAGAAACGCATTAAAAGATGTTATCGCTTCATCAAACCTCTTCAGGTTATATAGTGATTCACTCAAGCAAAATCTGGCGTCTTCTACCAATGCTTCCTCTGGAAAGTCTTTTATAAGGCGGCTGAATTCAAGGATAGCATCATCAAATCGCTTGAGTTTAAAATAGGACCACCCTATAGAATAGAGTGCGTTTACCCTATACTTAGAATCCGGATGGTTAAGGAGCACCTTATTATAAAATTCTATCGCACCTTTATAATCCTCAGCCCCAAAATGGGTCTCTCCTTTCCAGTATAGGACCTCATCCTCAAGTTTCTTATCATGGACCTTCTCTAATTCCTCCTTTGCCTTATAAAGCTTGCCTAAGTTATAGTAACTCCTGGCAAGGAGTAGGTGCGCCTCGGAAATAAACTCGCTTCTCGGATAATTGGCTAAATACTCCTCTAACTGTGCCCTGGCAATATCATAAAATTTGTCTTCAAAAGCCCTCTTTGTTATAAGAAAGTCCTCGTACTCATTCCCTTCTCTTGCATATAAGAGGCTACCGTAACAGGCATGGAAGACTAATGATATAGAAACTAAGACATATAGCCATTTAGCCATAAACCTTTATTTTATTTCACCTTTCGTTCTTTGAGTATATCACAGGATTTGTTTTATTTCAAGAAAATTTCTCAATTTCTTCTTTGGAGAGATTTTTAGAATGGAGGATTTTTCAAATGCAGAAGTGGAAGGAAAGTTCTTCCCCTTCTTCGTAAACTTCTTTTTCTTCAAGTGGTGGTTCAAAAATAAAATCTAAAACTCTTAAAGGTACCGGGTGAGTTCTATAAATTGGAGGAGAACGATGCACAATATCAGCGCAACTGAAATTACTAATAATATCTTGAAAGGTTTATCCTTATTGATATCTGACATGGTCATCTTCCTTTATCCCTGCCTGTTTGTATTCTGGAAGAATAATGGCTGCAGACATATTATCATAAACCTCTTCTACCTTTATCTTGCCTATCGGATTATTGTTCCTGAGCACTGTCAATATCATGCCCTGCTCTATCATATTCTTTCTACCTATGTTAGTAACTACAAAATCAAACTCTTTATTTACAACGAGGACCTGCCCTTCTATCCCTGCTTTTGGTTTGACTATTACAGGTTTAAGCCCCACTCCTCCAGATACCAATTCCTGCATATTCTCTTCAAGCTGCTCTTTTGCAAACCTTAGTTGGGCAAGTTCTGCCTGGATAGTCTTATTCTCTTCTCTTAATTTCTCAATAGATGAGGTCATATTATTCACTTCCCTCTTTGAATCTTCCAATGAGGTGCTTAACCTCTCCATTTCCTTTTCTTTTTCGGATAAGTTCTGGGCAAGTTCATCCTTGGCACGCCTCTCAGCTACAATCTCTTCTTCAAGGGTACGTGCCCGCTCCTTCTCAAGGTTGAGTTCTGATTCTGCAGATTCTTTTAATTTTGTCATATTACCGAGGTCTTCTTCTGCCTTGGTTTTTTCCTGGCGGACAGTTGCAAGTTGAGTCTCTGCCTGAACCCTCTTCTCTTTCTCATTGACCTTCACAGCAAACAACCTCAACACTACCAAAAAAGATACCACACTTACCACGAATAGCACAATTATGCCTACCTTCATCATCTTAGCCATGCTTTACACACACCCCTTTCTATTAATTACAGTATATACAAAAAAAATAAAAAGTCAATATTTTTTTCTACTCAAACCTTATATCCCACTTATTTAACAGCGTACCTTTGGCATTCTCTAAGTTTGCGATGGATTTATTATAGTCTATAGTTGCCTTGAGGTTATTTGTCCGAGCCTCTGCCACATCGCTTTGAAATTCCAAAAGGTCGTGGCTCGTGGCAAGCCCCTGCTCAAATCTCTTCTTTTCAGTTTCTAACTTAGCCTCTTCCAATTGTAATGCTACATTTGTAGATTCTATCCTCTTAAGGTCAGTCTCTATCTGCCGTATAGACTCTCTCGTCTCAAGGATAATATCCTGCTCTAATTTTTTGAACCTGGCGAGTGAGCGCATCTTCTCTAATTTACTCTGCATATAGTCGCTCTTCGCAGATTGATTCCCCCATGGCACCTTTACAGACAGCCCGATTGACCATGAAGTAAAATCACCTGAACTTATATCGTCTATGTTAGTCCCGTATTCTCCGTCAAGGCCATTAAGGCCCAGGCTCCCTACAAGGTCTAAAGTAGGAAGGAGTTGATTCTTTGTCACCTTAATGCGTATATCCTTGTTTCTCAGGTCCTTTTTAATGCCCAGATAATCAGGCCTGTTTTCAAAGGCTGCTGCCACACAATTCACTACACCTTGAGTCTCAGTTTTTAAGATGGGCCTGTCTATGGCTTCTATCTCAATATCCCAGAGTTTCATATCATCCATTATATGAGTCATTGACTTGAGTTTATCCTGGGTATCCTGAATCCTGTCTCTCGCAGATATAGTCTCATGGAAACGGTTTGCCACACCAGCCTCAGCCTCTAATACATCAATAGGCGGCAGGAGTCCAACATCTACCTTGGATTTGTTTATCTCAAGCAAATCCTGAGCCTCTTTTAAAGATAATTCCTTTACCTTCAGGTCATCTACCGCCCATACCATGTCCCAGTAGACCTTCTCCACCTCTAATACGGTCTTCATCACCTGAAGTCTAAACATCTCAGTTGAAATTTCTTTATTATTCTTAGAGATTACAATCTCTGCCTCATTTACCTCCTTGCCAAAATCCTTTAACAAGGGTTGGGTAAATGTCCATGCGAGACCGGAAAAATAGGCTGGATTAGGTGACTGGAAGGATGCATTACTCTCATACTTGTTATTTAAAAACTTTAATTCATAATCACCACCTGTAATCAACCTCTGTTCTATCCCTATATCCACATTTATTTCTTCCACAATGGATACATCAGCACCTGCAAGGAATGATGTCGCTGTAGGTACATCATCCCTCTTATTAACTAAATCTATTGCAAACACAGGGTCAAAGGCTGATTCTTCTTTGGCTATATAAGTATCCTGAATCTGGGGGTTAAATTCCTCTATCTTTATATCCGGGTTATTCTTGAATGCCAGTCTTATACAATCCAATAATGATAACCTCATCACATTTTGATTTTCCCCAGTCCGTTCATCCCCGTATACGGCAGTATGCAACAGGAGAATCAAAAAAAATAACCCTAAGATTTTTATATTTTTATTTATTTTCATAGTTTTAAATTCCCGAACATTAAATTAGACTCTTCGCGGAGTTTACACTGAGCGAAGCGAATGTGCTCAGAGTGACATCCTTTTTGTCATTCTGAGGCGCAGCCGAAGAATCTCAAGACCTTATCAGTGCCATTACCTCAGCCCTGGTCTTCTCATTCTCCTTGAATATCCCTCTCACTACACTCGTTATAGTGACCGAACCTGGCTTTTTTACACCACGCATACTTATGCACAAATGTTCCGCCTCTATAATCACCATAACCCCCATGGGTTTAAGTTTTCGCATGATAACCTCAGCTATATCTGTAGTGAGCCTTTCCTGAACCTGCGGGCGCCTGGATAGCATGTCAACCACCCTGACCAACTTACTTAAGCCCGTAACCCTGTCCTCTTTTGGTATATACGCTACATGCGCCTTTCCTGTAAATGGCAGCAGATGATGTTCGCATACAGAATAGAGCGGGATGTCCTTCAGCAGAACTATCTCTTCATGATTATGCGCCAGTAAGACCTCTAACTCCGCCTCCGGGTCACATCCTATACCGCTGAATATCTCCTGATACATCTCAGCAACCCTGGAAGGGGTATCGGCCAGGTCTTTACGGCTCAAATCTTCACCTATGCCTTCTAATATCATCCTCACCCCATTCTCTATCTTTACCTTATCCATTTTAAATTCCTCCTTTTAAGAATGATTACACAGATTTAACTAATGATTACACAGATTTAGTATATTTTGTAAGAGTTTTTAATCGGTGTAATCTTAAAATATTATTCTTACTTCCCGATACAAAACTGAGAGAATATGAATCCAAGAATATCTTCTGTGACAACCTCTCCTGTTACCTCACCTAACGCATCTAATGCCTCTTTAATATCTATTGTAATAAGTTCTGACGGCATATCTTTTCTCAAGCCCTCAATAGTTCTCGCCAAAGCCTCCTCAGCCCTCATCATGGCATCCCTATGGCGGACATTAGTAATAAGCACCTCATCACCTGTTACTATCTTGCCTCCCCAGACCATATCTTCAATAGAATCTTCTAACGAATCCAATCCCATCCTGCAGGTGGCAGAGACCTCAACGATATTTTTACCAGGCAACAATTCCACCACTTCTCCATGGTCTAACACCCTGGGTTTATCTACCTTATTGATAACGATTATCACCTTCTTTGAAGTTAGGCTTTCTAATATCCTCCTGTCATCTATAGAAAGTGCCTCACTCCCATCCAATATAGCCAATACCAGCTCTGAGTTTTCAATGCAGTCCCATGACCTCTCTATACCCTTTTGCTCAACGAGTTCTTGCGTTTCTGTAATACCTGCAGTATCAGCGATTCTTAGCGGGATACCACGAATATTAACTGTCTCCTCTATCACATCCCTTGTAGTCCCTGGTATCGGCGTAACTATAGCCCGTTCTTTCTTTAATAAGGCATTCAATAATGACGATTTGCCAACATTTGTCCTGCCGCAAATGACTGTGAATAGACCGTTCCGCAATATGATACCTGCAGAACTCGTATCTAATAATTTTCTCAGTTTCATACTCAAATCTATTAGCCTGCCCTTTATATCTACTCGTGATAACACATCTATATCCTCCTCAGGGAAGTCTATAGATGCCTCTATATTTGCATAAATTTCAAAGAGTTCATCCTTAATGCACCTTATATATCCTGAAAGTCCCCCTTCTAACTGGCGAACAGCAGATTTCAAGGCTGATTCAGTCTTTGCCTGGACAATATCCAAAACAGCCTCTGCCTGAGCTAAGTCAATCCTCCCATTCAAAAATGCCCTCTCTGTAAATTCACCCTGCCTTGCCAATCTCGCACCCATCCTTAAAACCAATTCTAATATATTCCTCATCGCCACTATACCACTGTGGCAGTTGACCTCAACAATATCCTCTTTGGTATATGTGCGGGGCGAACGCATAACTGTAAGCAGGACTTCATCCAGAATATCCCCGTCTTCACGGATGATATGGCCATAATGGACTGTAAATGACTTGACATCGTAAAGTGATTTCTTCCTGCCATTAGAATAGAATATCTTGCTTGCGATAGAGATTGATTCTGGCCCGCTCATCCGCACTATCCCTATCCCACCCTCTCCTATAGGTGTAGAAATCGCCACTATTGTATCATCTGGGCAATTGATTTTCATCTCTTATATATCCTCATCAGTTCACCCACTAAATAGAGTGAGCCGGTAATTAATATCAGACTATCAGGAGAACAATTAGAGACCGCCTCATAGATAGCATCCTTGACATTATCTTTAGTTATAGCCCTCTTGCAAAATCTGTTTAATCGGACATTTAAAACAGCAGGTTCTAATGCCCTTGGGCTATCAGCCTTTGTAAATATCACTTCATCTGCTATGGGGCAAAGCTCCACCCCTATCCCTTCTATATCCTTATCACCTGATATACCTAATATAAGTATTATTCTCTTATCTTTGAATAATCTGTTTACCGTCTCTTTTAATGCCGCACTAGATGCCCTATTTTGTGCACCATCTACAATTATAAGTGGCTCACTGCTCAATATCTGAAACCTGCCAGGCCATTCTACCTTCTCCAGTCCCATCTTAATCGTTTCCGGGTCTATGTATATATCATTGAACCTCAATAACTCAACAAGACCTACTGCTGTTACCCCATTGATAACCTGGTGCCGCCCTATTAGCGGGACTGAAAGGGTATGGTATTCACCCCATATCCCTGTCATATCAAAGACACTGCCTTCCAAAGATGAGTCTGCCACACTATACGTTATGTCCTTACCTACCTCATAGAGTCTCGCATTCATCTTCTCTGATACCTCGCGTATCACGTTCCTTGCCTCTTCCTCCTGTGGACTGGAAACTACAAAAGAACCCTCCTTTATAATGCCAGATTTCTCTTTTGCAATAAGGGGAAGAGCAGAACCTAACTTATCCATGTGGTCATAACTTATAGGGGTTATGCCGCAGGCTATAGCCCTTACAGTATTAGTCGCATCAAGCCTGCCACCCATCCCCACCTCAATAACGCCTATATCTACACCCTTATCTGCAAAGAATTTGAATGCCATTGCAGTATAGACTTCAAAGAATGTAATCCCGTCCATACCTTCTTCTTTCTTGAGATTCTCTATACAGGGCATCACCTTCTCAATGAGTTCACAAATCTCCTCTTCACTGATAAGATTGTCTTTACCATCCTTTGGGTCTATTAGCCTGATTCGCTCTTTGAAATCCATTAGATGTGGTGACGTATAAAGTCCGCACCTTTTGCCTGCCTCTCCCAATATGGAAAATACCATGGCGCATACAGAACCTTTGCCTTTAGTTCCTGCAACATGTATCGCCCTGAAATCATACTGCGGGTTGCCTAACTCTTCAAGGAGCCTGTCCATCCTATTCAACTTGAGGTCTGTGGTGTAAGAAAAAGACATCTTCTCATAGTTGACGAATGAGTCAAGATATGCCGTAGCCTCGCTGTATTTCATAAGCATAATGATACTACACATCTGGAGACATTTCAAGTAAAAAATAACCCCACCGGAATTACATCCATGGGGTTATTAGAACTTATTTTTGCACTGTATGTCTTTTAAATTCTCAGTCCTTTAACTCATCCAGATTTTCCTTTACCTTGCTGAAGGCATATATTATCGCCTGAAGATTCTTTCTATCTGATAAAAGCAACTGGTGCGGTATCACTATCTGCTCATCACAAAATTGTTCAGAGGAAGGTAATCTCAGTCTCCTATAATCAGGAATTTTTTTCATTGTCTCTCTATTGTAAACTTCTACCAATGCCTTTCTGGTAAATGCGGGATTACTGTACAATGGGAACCCATATGCCTTATGAGCAGAGATACCTTCTGCATTCACTGCCTCAATAAATTTGTCACGGCTAACATTGGCGAAAGACTTCTTCTTGTATCGTAAGACAAGAAAATAATATCCGCGTTTCGTTATCCTTTTATCCTCTTTTAACGGTATAAGTCCGAGTTTGGCTAATTCATGTTTCAGGAACATACCATTTTTGTGTTTTATATCGGTCTGGCTGCCAAGCCTCTTCAATTGCACACTGAGCAGCGCTGACTGGAATTCACTGATACGATAGTTTGAAGACAGGATATAATGGGTATATCCAGGCCTTCCCATAACCCTCCCTATATTATGAATTAATTTTGCCTTCTCATATAGGTCTTTTTTATCCGTCAATACCATACCCCCTTCGCCTGATGCTAATGATTTCGTCTCCTGGAATGAAAAAGAACCCATATCACCAATGGCACCTATTTTTCTACCCTTCCATTCGGTTCCATGGGCATGCGCTGCATCTTCTATTAAAAATAACCTACGTTTTTTACAGAAAGGTAAAATAATATCAAAATCAATAGGATACCCTCCATAATGCACACCTATAATACCTTTTGTCCTTGTGGTTATTTTCTCCTTAATAGAATCTATATCTATACAACCAGTTTCTATATTTATGTCCGCAAAAATAGGTATTGCTCCTAATTCTGATATACTACTGGCTGTCGCTATAAATGTAACTGCAGGAAGAATAACTTCATCCCCTGCCTTCACACCCAATGACCTCATTGCCAACTGCAAAGATACGGTCCCATTGGCAACTGCTATTGCAAATCTCCCGTCGTGATACTTTGCAAACTCCTTCTCAAACCGTTCTGACCTTGAACTTTTAAATACACGGCACCATTTTCTACTCTTCAGGACATTCATTAATGCCTTTTGGTCTTTTTCATCGCAAACAGGCCATCTCCGAAATTTCTCGCTTCTAATTACAGGTTTACCGTCTTTTAAAGCCAATTTAGCCATTGCTTCTCTCCTTTAATTTTTATAGTATTTATCGTGCATGTTCAAATTAAAACTCCAGAAACTAAGATATTTATTATCCCCGCCAGGGACATAGACAACCACATGGCGCTCTTTTCCCTCCACCAGAGCTATTGTTTCCCGCCGACACTTACCGATAATTTTACGAGCCGTTGCTTCTAATAATTCCATACTTTCAAAATTAAAAATCTGTCGTGTATACATCCTGTATAAATCATTATAATGTCTTTCACACACCTGAGTACGCAGTAAATCCTCCGTCCACAGGTATGATAGCGCCAGTGACAAAACTGGCATTGTCTGAAACGAGCCAGAGGGCTGCTCCGATAACTTCTTTAGGCAGTCCATAGCGAGCCATTGGTACATTAGCCAGTATCTTCCGTCCTCGCTCTGTCATCTGACCTGTATTCTCATCTATTAGCAGGAACTTGTTTTGCTCTGTCAGCATAAATCCGGGAGTGATTGCATTTACACGAATCTCTGAAGCATAGTTCTGTGCCATATGGACTGCCAGCCATTGTGTAAAACTATTCACTGCGGCTTTACTATTTGAGTAGGCGACAGCACGTGTCAATGGACAAATACCTGCGATAGAGGAAATATTAAGGATTACTCCAGACCTTTTAGATGCAAAGATGCGTCCAACTACCTGCGAAGGGATGACAGCACTCATATAATTCAAGAAAATGGCATCTTTGAACGCCTTTGAGTCTATATCAAAGAATTCAAGATATGGTGAAGTTGTGCTTTCCTTATGGCTTCCTCCTGCACCATTGACGAGTATATCTATAGTGCCGTATTCTGTTAGAACCACATTAGTGGCAGTGGTTACACTCTCTCGGTCTGTGGCATCACACTCAATAGCTAAAGCACGCCCACCACTTGCACAAATTTCCTCTGCCTTTTTACTGGCTAAATCAATAGATATGTCCCATATTGCCACTGAAGCACCTTCCCTCGCCAATGCCACCGCAATCTCGCCACAGATGGCACCACCAGCACCAGTAACCACAGCAACTTTACTTTCCATCAGAAGGGTAACCTTTTTATATTAACAGCCTTTTAAACTATCATTAGAAGAAAATCTGTCATCCGCGAGGCGGACGAAACTTACAGGTTCCTCGCGGTAAAGGGGTCTGACAGTCAGCACGAATAAATGCTGACACGCTTGCGAGGCGACGCCCGCCGAGATGGTGAGGCGAGACGGGGGTTAGGGCGACAAGTGGCATATACTTTGATGGTGATATAACTTAAAAGACGTGAAAATTCATCTCTTCTTGGGGATTGGTCCTATCACCAATATATTACCCGGATGGATTTTCACGTCAATTTTGTTACCCCTGTCCTTTACGGAGCCGTAGTGGTATGAGTCCAGGTCGTACCGGTTCCACTCAAAAGTAGATACTTGTATCGCACTGTGCCACCCTGATTCCACTGAATAACAAGCTTATCCGCCTTCACATATATCCTCGCCTCAGTGCCGTCAGCTGGAGTCACCGGAGTTGCGCTGTCTTCGTTAAGCGAGACAGCTGCACTGGCACCAGAAAGTTCAAGCGTAGAATCTGGGGTCATCGTCCCAATGCCTAAATTTCCATCTCCATTTAGTATCGCGCGCACTACAGGAGAAGCACCTCCACTGCCGAACAATACACCGCCTGTAGCAGAGTTGGGTCTTAATCCAAATTGCACGCCCCCGGATCCCTGTCCTGCATCTAGAAATAGAGACGTGTTAACTTGGGTGCGAAACCCCACTCCTACCCCATCATCCGTTAGCACTGGGCTCTTGTTTGGAGAATCAAGCATATCTCCTGTTAGGTTCCCTGTAGTTATGTTTCCGATTAATACAGCGCGAGCAGTATTCTCTATGCGTATCCCATAGGTTTGAGTCTTAAAACCAGCAGTCCTGGTGTCAGTAGCCAAGACTCCCTGGACAACACCAGTCGTAGCACCCGCCAGGTAGATTCCTTCAACAGTGCCTGTCACTCCACCACCTTGCCCATTGTCTTTATATTCCCCGCCGATAATCTCCACCGAACTCTCAACTCCGCCGAATCCAGCAATATTTGCCCCATTTTTGAAGTTCCTATTGCAGGTCAGACTAACTAGGCGAACGTTGGGGGAGCCAGCAACTGTGACCCCAGGGCCGCCATTATCTGAAAAGTCACACGATTCTACCGTAACGTCGGAAGAGGTAAAGATTTCAATTCCCTGGAACCGCGCCGTTGCCAGATTCCCATTGTTGCGCCCGTTGCAGCCAACTATTCGAATGCGTGAAGAGTTAAAGATGTCAATGCCATCTCCCGTGTTTCCATACGTGCCTGCCCCAGCGGTATTATTGTTACCAGTAAGATTAGACCCAATTATGTTTATGTCTGTAGAACCAGCTTCGGTTACGACGGCATCTCCATTCTTCAATCCAGTCACAGTACCACCAAGGAGATTTGAGTTTTTGCTATTGGAAAACCTGACACCGCCGAAGCCTGGAATCGTCGTTGCGTCAATGTCACGTATCTCAGGGGCAATTACATCAATCTCGGATGATTCACTGACATAGATACCACCAAAGCTATTGGTACTAGTTGGGTAGGTGAACCCTTCAATGCGCACATTGTCGATAACGCCATGATTTGATTGATAGACAATGATGAGATTAGAAGGCGCGGTTATTGATATGTGACGAGTATGCAAAATTCTAAAGTTGGAGACATTGTTGTACTGGATATGGTGACCACCACCGCTGAAGACAACATTTTCAACCGAAACATTGTTCGTCCCTTGAGTGAAAATTGCTCCATTGATAGTTGTAGTCAAGGTGGACTCAATGCGAAGACTTCTGATGGTGGTATTACTTCCGTGCTGAATGGCTGCTGTAGTATTTGCCAGCGAAATAACCGTGGCATCCCCAAGACCTTCAACAACAGTTTGTCCGCTAGTTGGTGTGGATATGTTCAGTAGGACAGACAGTGAGTATGTAGATGCCCCCAGTTGTAGACAAACAGGTTTTGTGACACCGAAGAATGGATTCGTTGAAATAGTCTGAGTTCCTTCCAGTCCACGAGCATCAACCGTGCCACCTGTTATAGGAAGGTCAGCAATAGCCGCTGCAATCTTAGCTCCAGCATCTGCTCCAGAAAATTGATCTGCATGCCTTATCCCGCTAATTTTTTTGGAAACAAAATTGTTAACATTATTAATATCCCATCCACCGCCGTTAAGATTTTCTGTCATCGGATTGTTTACAGTAACTGAGAAACCATTCTCTAAATTTGCCATCATTCCTATTGCTATCATTACTTTAACTAACAACAACACTTTGTCAATTTTTACCATTTTAACTCACCCCTTTCGTTTTTAACACATAGTGAATAAACCTATGCCCTACCCTTTAATCTTCAACTCATAGACTATCACCTCCTTTACCTCAATTCATACTCATATACCAATACCTTTATTCTCTTGTTGTTTAAAGTATTGTTTCATTTTATCATTCCTAATACAGGTGATAACGCCGGTATTTTTAGGTCTATAAACAATTTCGGACCATTTTTCTTGAATGGTAAATTCTCCACACCTGTAATCTTTTTGGGGTTTAAACCTATATCAATTAAATCTATCTCAATCTTCTTTACGACCTTTTTTGCCCCTAAATTAAATGCATTAATCACAGCCTCATTTTTTTCTGTTAGGGTATGAATATGAACAGTCTCATCAATACCGTAAAACTCACCCCTCGTATAAAAATCTTTCAGCCTTTTATATCTCTTCATGGATTCTTTGAGGGCTTTATATTTTGGTGAAGAAGGGTCTTTTACGCCTCCTATACCTAAATGCCTGACAACAGAGGCATACCACCAGAATTCAAGTTGGGATAGCGTATCTTTTCCACAATCTATGTGTAGATATAAAGGGATTTTATATGCAAGATTATAATAATAGAGCGTCCGGCCATTGCCTGTCAGGATATCCTTAACGGGTTCCCACATATTCTCAAATCCCCATAGTTCATCAAAACTATTTGGCCAATTATAGCGGAAGTATAAGGGATGGTAAGAGGAATACCTGCCTCCAACTAATCCATCATGGGATTCTATCAGGACATGTTGGAATTCTTCTTTTATCTTCTGGATAACCTCCATCATCCCTTTTACATGTTCAGTCTTGGTCAATGGGACCTTGTGCCCGTGTGAATCGTCCCAGCAGGAACGACAATTTTCCATGTCATTATCAAACAGGCAAAAATCAAACATCAAAAATTCTACCCCATCCTCTATCAATCTCTTAAGCCTCTTCAGTTTCTCTTTTTTCCACTCAGATGACCCCTGGCATATAGCCCAGCAGCCATCGAGTCTATTATAAGGCTTCCCTTTTGAATCTTTACGAAAACATCCGGGATATTCTTTATTAACCCTGCTGAATGAATTATCAGGAGACCAATTAGGACCAACATTACTCATTGTATGCAGGGCAACTTTTAACTTATATTTGTTTTTCATCCTGCTAACAAATACCTTCAAACTCCCAAACCTGCCCTCATCCCATACCTCTCCTCCCTCTATGGTATTCCAACAAGGGTCAAGATAAATAGATTCGCAGCCCACATCCCGGCCAAGTTTTGCTTCATCTTTTACATCTTTTAAGGAATATTTCTTCCACCCCAAATTATATATCACATTCCAATGGATAGGTGGATTATAGTCCTTTTTAAAGGTATGTCCCATAGAGGACATGTATTCCCGAAACTGATAAAACCCCTCTTTCCAGTCACCTCTATAGAATATGTATCTTGTAACCCCGAATTCAATCCTTCCTTTGGGTGGCAACAGATATGCCTCTTCCGGGTCTCTTCTAAATATCCCTACTCCGCCAAACCTTATCACAGAATCCAATGAATCTATCACCGAATACTCTACCATGTCAGGGGAATGTTTTACTATTAAAATGCCGCCTTCTTTTCCCTGCAGGAGCCATCCCTCTGCCCCACATCTTCTGCCATTTAGTAAAAACTCTTCCATAGTATATCTCTCTTGGGGATTGGAAATCCACGGCTCATTACCATTCAAAAGTATCTTTTTATTAGTCGCATCATCAGGGTATCCAAAAGGCACCGCAATTAACGACAGGTCTTTTATGTTTTTTATATGGCTATTAAACCCGAACCGCATATCTTCAAACCGGCATTCCTTATCACTTAGGTTTTCTATAACAATTTTTTCTTCAAAGAAGTTTTCCTTTGAATAAAGAATTATCTTGTGTGCCACTTTAACGTTGACCGACTTACTGCCTAAATCAGGGGTCACGCTAATTGAAACCTTTATGTTGCCTTTCTCCTTCTCTATAGTGACCTTTTTGTAAGAAAGTGCATGAGAGGTTATGAATTTACTACCCTCTTTAAGTTTTAGAAAGTAAACATACCCACCATCCGCATAACTATTCCGTACCTGAAGGCCTCTTAACTGCCGGATATTGACCTTTTCGTCTATATCCAACCCATAGAATCTATTTTTAAAACCTAACTTATTCATAACCTCTCCTTAGCATACTTACCTGAAATGTAATCTCAAAGTCACAATCTGCTTCTTACCCGCTTTAATCTCCACTAACCTATTTTTAATAGGCAACTGTTGTTTTACCTCTTCAAGCAGATTTGTCAGGGCTACATTTTTTATTCCACCTGTCATTTCTACCTTAGCAATAGTTGGTGTATCTCCGCTATTCCAGAGGCGCACAATTATACCATTCCCATCCTCAGCCTGCTTTACACTTGATACCATTACATTATCTCCCTTAACAAGGATAAAAGAATGCCGATGAGACAAGTTACCTTTATGCGGCTCTGTTACTACATAAGTTCGTATGCCAACAGCATGCTGATGGGCTTGTTTCTGTGCGTGGTAATGCCACCTTTTGCCTTTATGAGGTATAACTGAGTAATGGAATGTTAACTCCCTCTGACACTGGCTGTCAGGTGTTTCAATCCTTGGGCCTGCACCTCCCTGAATCGTGTTCGGGTCAGAACCTGCACCCAGCCAGTTCACAGCCCTAAGTAAAGTAATATAAACTGCATGTTCAGGATTATCAGATACTGCAAATTCCAATAAACCCTTGTTGGCTATTGCAAGGCCGAACTTCTTATTAGATAGTCCACAAAAGAACTGCTGTGGATATTCCCGTGGCTGGTCCTCTATCCAGACATCGGACGGAGGCTGTTTAATCTCTATGGGCCGTTCTATTATGTCAAAATGGCCCTCTGACCAACACGTATCTGTCTTTAGATATGTCGGAAATGCCACCCGCAGACGATGGTCCTTTATAGTATTACAAACTATTGTCTTAATATCTACCCGCTGTGAGCCTTTACCCAAGCTTATTATTGAAATAATTTTAAGGATTGCCTTCTCTGCTTCACGTTCCTGGCGATTATGATTCAACGATACAGGAAGTTTCCACTCTAATTCAATACGGAATGACACTGATACAGGACCATTCTCTACGATGCTGATGTGGGCAGACTCACTCAAGGTATTATAGATTGAATCAAACTTAGGGGGTGAATAGGTATAGCCGTCTCCGTTATCTCCTCCATCTTCAAAAAATCCTAAATTTTTAAATTCATGTTTTGTCAATTTATCAAGCAAATTAAATGAGCCATTGGAATTTAATGTCACCCTGATATATTCATTCTCCATGGTGTTTGTACCTGTGATTAAACTGCCATAAGATAGAATGGGTTTCCGGAATAACTTAATACGATATGTCGCATAACCAAATCCCGGGAGTGTGGCATGTATCTTTCCGACTACTCGGACAACATTTTTTAACGTCACAAATTTCTGTAGATAATTATAGTTGACTATCATATTCTGTATACTTATAATCTGAAACAGGACGGATTTGCCTTCCCAGTCAGCCACATGCAGGTTCCGCACAGTCTTATATACATTGTCCTCATTGACTGTGATCTCCTGTATTTTGAACCAATCATGGGGGATGTCAATCTTAACCTCTAAAATATCATCTACCTCCCAGTTGAGTGGGTTGAATATAAGAAGCCCAAGTTCATCTTTCTGCAACGAAGATGTATCAACCTTCATTGCTATGTTATATAAATTCTCTTCTGTGATTGCCTCAGCAATCTCATGGCAGGCATCAAACCTGGATTCCATTGGGCGATGTACCTGGTCTATAGAACAGCCCCCTATACTGTCATGTGGATGGTTTTGCATAAGATACTGCCATGCCTTATTAAGAAAAGACGACTGATATCTATACCCTAACATCAAAGCCCATACAGAGGTCGGCTCTGCCCATCGCTCCAAGATAGTCTGACATCGCTCATTTGCCATCTTTAAATAGACCCGCGATGAAAGCACATTAGGAAGAACTATATTCCAGCCTTCCAATGTCCACACAGTATCTTTAAGTTCTCCTTTTATAATTTGAAATGAATCTTTCGCATATTTGCGTAAGGCACCTATAAAATCATCTAATCTGGCATGGACAAATTTTGTATCTTTAATTATCTTATTCGCACGTTCAATGATGCCAGGTAACTCAGGCTGTGGCTCCATATTGTCTACCCCGTTAAGGAGAAGCAGTACCGGGACATGGGCATTATCACGAGTGACCTTAACAATCTCTGCCAATGCCCTTACCGCCTCCTCAGGCTGCTGGGTAAGCATATAATCCCCTTTGGGATATTTTTTCCGTAAATGCGGGGGTAGTGAATCAGCATATAATGCCGCATTAGCATAGCCGCAGTACTGGGGGAGGAGATATGTCAATACTTGGCTGCCATCGGGTGACTGCCACCATGCTTCGCTCTTGTATTTATCACCAGAAACACCCCGCCAGATTATGGCATTATCTATATCAAATCCTCTCAGGATTTGAGGCATCTGGGATATATGTCCAAACATATCAGGCAGATAACCGGTCTTTAAACAGCCGCCAAATTTATAAGCGATTTGATGCCCTTTCAATAGGTTTCGTATAAGAGATTCTCCGCTGACACAGAATTCATCAGGCAGGACATACCATGGACCTACAGTGATACGTCCTGATTGGATGAACCTTTGGAGTAGGGTAGACTTGTCTGGACAGACCTCAAGATAGTCTTCAAGTATGATTGTTTGCCCGTCAAAATTGAAGTGTTTGTAATTAGGGTCAGAGTCTAATAATTTCAGCAGGTTATCTATCAACCTTACAAGTCTTAAGCGAAACTGCTGGAATGGAGCATACCACTCCCTGTCCCAGTGGGTATGTGAGCATACATATGCTGTGTATTTTTTCATAAGGCCATATTAGTATTAGAGACTTCTTAAGAACTCCATATTGTGCTTTTTTAAAATTTCAAATTTTAAAAATCATTATAATGTCTTTCACATCATATGGTGAGGTTGTACTTTCCTTATGGCTTCCTCCTGCACCATTAACAAGTATGTCTATAGTGCCGTATTCTGTTAGAACTACATTAGTGGCAGTGGTTACATTCTCTCGGTCTGTGGCATCACACTCAATAGATACTGCACGCCCATCACTTGCACGAATTTCCTCTGCCTTTTTACTGGCTAAATCAATAGATATGTCCCATATTGCCACTGAAACACCTTCCCTCGCCAATGCCACTGCAATCTCGCCACAGATGGCACCACCAGCACCAGTTACTATGGCAACTTTATCTTTTAGTTTCATATCTACTTCTTTCGTAGTCTGCCGGCAAGCCGTATTCTTCGGCCGCTTCTGTCAGCGCGGCCAGATTCTCAAGCGGAGTTCCCGGGCAGACGTTGGCACCATCACCGAGCAGCAGTCCACCACATGGGGCAATCTCCTCCAGACATTTTCGCGCGGCCGCCTTGACTTCCTCTTTGGATCCGTTCAGCATCAACATCGGATTGATATTGCCCCACAAGAGAGCCTTGCCGCCAAAATTCTTCGCAGCCACCTCAGGCTCCACGCGATAACCGAAAAGGTCAAAACTGGTGATCTTCAGATCGTTAATAAGCACCTGGTGTAAATGGGTGCTGTCACCACACATGTGCATTCCCCGTCCGTTTTTTAATCCGGAACCGAAGGTTTCGTAAAGCCTGAGATCATAGGGGACAGTAAAAGATTTGAATTGTTCAGCCGACATGATCTGCGAGGAATCTTCAGATATGCCATAACCGAGCCGTGGTTGAGGATCAACCCGCCGGAAAAGCCTTTCCGCCTGAATCATCCCATTGGTGATCTTGTCGAGCAGCCGGTGACATGCTTCAGGATACTCCAGCATCCAAAGGTAAAAGCATTCACCGACCAGATCAATGGCTATCATGTGCGGACCTTCCCCTCCGATATCGAGCGACCCGACCTCTACTCGCCCCCTTTTACCGTTAAAGGTAATCTCCGTCTCAGTGGCAAGCTCTTTCATCCTCAACCACCATTGCATTCGCTGACCCCATAATCCTGATGTCGGTTCCGGTACGGGTAAAATGTCTATATCCTCGACTTTCCTAATTATAGGGATGGCGCGGGGTGTTTCGGTATCTGCCCAGTGAATCTCGCCGCCCATGCCGCTGGCGTTGACGACGTTCTCAAAATGTGGGTGTACCGTCACTGAGTCGCCGAGGCAAAAATCCTCGGCTATGTTTTCGATCCGATATTTATTGTATTGCAGTTGAAGGTAGTAATGGGTTTCAACATCCTTTAGGAATTCATCAAAACCGCAATCAAAAAGAGGTAGAAAGTACCTTGGCTCCAGACAAAACTGTACAGGAACCCGATCGACAAGCTCAAAATTCTCCCGTGCCTGATGTCTTTTTCGGCTACGTTCCATTTTTTGTGGGTCATATTCAATTTTAATCGAAAATCGAGCAGTCATGTTTTCTCTCCAAAGGCTATTACGACTTACTTCCTTCTTGTCTCGCTAAATTCGACAATTCATCCTGAACTTGCCATGGCGGAACACTGGCTATATCAATCATCCAGTGTTCGTGGTGCCAGGCGTAAGGCCAAATATAATCTGCTATTCATGGGTTGTCCTCCGCATATAGACCTTAATGGAGTTTATTGATTATTCTGGTATCAGTAATTTTACAATAAAAAAACGATTTTAATGGTAACTCTCTATAATATAACTGTGTTCTCTTCCATCGGATTTTATTATTATTTCTTTTTTATCAGCAATAAAATCCGATTTTTTAACATTATTTTCTATTACGATTCCTTTCCGTATCTTTTCCCCGGTAAGGGAAATCCTTTTTGCCCCCTTCGTATACAGTATCTGTTCCTTTAAAGAGTTCTTCAGTAATTTAACAAACCCATCGGATTCTATATCGTATGTTAAAGAAGGATAACATACCACAAAGGTACCAAATTCAGATTTAAAAATGATCTTCGCTAAACTTTCATTGTCCCTGTTTGTTATAATCACTTTTGAATAAGGACCAACAATCTCCCATGTTGCTCCTTCTAATTCGGAACTTGTATTCTCAGTATCAATAACGATAGTTCCATTCCCAAGTAAACTCTGCCTATAGTTAAGAGCCTGCTGCCGTTTAAATTGAACGGCGAGTTCCTCATAGGAAGAAAACTCAATTTGCTTACCATATTTTCTTTCAATATAGCCAAGTACCTTCTTGATTTCGGAAATATTAAGAGGGGTAAGGCCATTTCTAACACCTCTCGGAAATCCTCTTATTAAGGTATTATTAGAAAAATGAAGATATAAGAGGCAAGCTCCATGAAAAATGATGCATTTGTCAATCCTTGCAAAGTCAATGCCTTTACCGGTATTATCTGGCTCAGCTGTATTATTCATGACCAGTATCGGTTTCCCATTCGGGGAAATTTTATAATGCGGATACTGGTGCTCCAAAATATGCGTGTAAAATTGGGTATCTATAATATTATTATCTGCCAAGAAATTCATTATGGTATCATTGGAAGCCCCTGCTGGAGGCCGCCATACCTTCTCATGTATAAGCCCAACTTTGTAGAATTCATTTTGCATATTAATTAATCTTTCCATAGTGTCATTAACATCTCTTTCCAAAAATTCAGTGGTAATGGCATGCGACACCTCTATCCCGGATTTTGAGTGATCTGCCTCTATCCCCACATGTTCCCAGCCATGAAAACCAAGGTAGAATTTATTTCTCTTTACCTTATCATTTATCCATTCTACCCAATCCCTGTGTTTGGAAAGCAAATAGGTATTACTCGGCATTAGCCTTACAGTAACTTCATCAATCCATTTCTCGCGGGCATTTGAGATAACAAAGAAAAAAAACTTGACCCTGGGATAATTTTTTTGAATATCCCCAATAAAAACCCTTTCAATCACTCCGTCTTTTTTCATATTCCCACCATGGTCATATTGCGGGGTATCATCCGGATATAAATCGTCTATATTGATCATGCATTGGGATAGGTTCCCATTTGGCCAATGTGCTGTTTTAATATAGCTAATCATTGATTATTACTCCTTGCATTCATATTGGCTAAAATCTTCTGGTACATAGTCTTCATGCCTTCCTTTATAATCGGTGAAGTTTCTCCTTAAAACGTTTAAATATTTAGATCCCTACTCCTTGAATGGTTCCAATACAGCTTCTTTGAATCCATGCTTAAGTCTTATGCATCTCTATCTTTTATTAACCAGGGTGGTATGCTTTCTACATCTAACATCCAATGTTCCTGGTGGAAATGCTGCTTGTGATGTTCCTTGATACCAAAACGAAATCTAAAAGAGTCCCCGCATCGGGATAATTTAACCAATATCTTATTGAGTCCTTTCCTTAATACGCCTTCACATGACTGGTTTGATGGAGTACAAAAACTATGCTCATGACTTGATAACATCAACTCTCCATTCAGCCAAAATTTTATCGCATCATTCATTCCTATTACAAACCATGCATCTCTCTCATCCGGACAATTGAGATATTGCACAAGATATATTGTAGCAGGCCCCTGCATCGTAAATACAGTGTCTAAATCAAGCCTGTCTTCATGAGCATATATTATCTTACGTTCAAACAGCACCCCTAATTTAGAGTCAGGTAAAGTATCTTTTCCAATGTCGGGTTCTGGAAGGTAGATTTCATCTGTACCTGCATCGTTGTTTAACATACAATGTAAAGGTGGTAAAGGTAATGGCCCATTTCTACCGATATGTTCAGGATAACGATAGGTTTTTATATTTGAATGCTCTATATCTTTCCAGAATGGACCCAGGACAAACCAGATATTAGTCCCACTCAGTCCAAAATGCTCCTTGACCAATTCTTTCCCATTAGATGATAATATAGCTGTAAATTTATTCCCTGAAGCAATAGCAGGTACAGATTTTGGTATCTCTATATGGAAAATAAACCTTCCCGATTTACCCTTGGTCAATGTTACCTTATAAGAAGATGGGCTTATTATCCAACCTCTAGGAAAATGTAGCTGCAATGTACCTTTTAATCTATTGAGACTTTCATTCTTAACAATTAGTGCTATCTCTTTCTTTCCTTCATATGAAATAGAAGGCATCCCACAATAGTCTATTTCTAAATTTATTGGCATGGTGGATTTTAATCTGCTTCTTACCTTTATCCTGGAAGGAATCTCTCTAATCTTTGTTTTTTTGTTTAATTCAATCCCGGCTTCTATTCCTAGACAGCAGGTCTCTTCTGCCAAGACAGATATTCTATTATCGTATTCCAGATTGACTACACCCATGCTTATCATAAAGTTATTACCGATAGGATCTTTCCACTTAGAAGGTATGTTTTTCGCACCGAGTATAACGCCCATAATAGCACCCACTGAGGCACAGGTACAATCACTGTCATATCCACTATTGGCTGCGATTAGTATTGTCTTTTCAAAATCTCCATTCCCATAAATAAGTGCTAAAATAATAATGCCTAAATTCTGCAGGACTGAGGTCATGTCTGGATGTCCATATTTGTTAAGTATAAACCTCCTTACTAAACGCCAATCTTTCTCATTTTTACACCAATCTATAACATCTCTTATCAAATATGCCAAACGGGATTCACCTGGGATTTGTCTTAAACCTATCTGCAATAACCTTCCTATATCTTTCTCTAAGAAGGCAGCAGCGTCAATAGCAGCCAGGAACATCTCTGCCCATACAGAATTTCCTGCATGGTCAAGTTCTCCATCTTGCTTAGCATAATGCGCCGCCATCTGCGGATTCCCTGGGAAGATAAATCCCCAGATTTCTGAACGGATAGGACATCCCATACTTTCTTTAAAAAAATCATTGTTAAACCAACCAGATACTGGAGATTTTATGCCTCTTTTGAAATTCTTCATTGCATAACCATATTCTGAAAAAGGAAATGTAATATGTTTCAACCACGCATCTATCAAGTCATGGCTTCTTATGTGAGTACCTTTCTCTTTAAGAAGATACAGCCATACTATTTGGAAATCTGTATCATCGTTATCAGAAGCAATATTACTTGGAATGCTCGTGTAATACTCAAATTGATGTATTGCTTTGTCTCCTTCCACGGGGCCTCCAATTGCCCCACCTATAAACTTCCCTATCCATCCACCTAATACCTTGTCATAGTAATCATTGTAAGTAATCCTTCTTACCATAATGAACTCTCCTAATGTAAATTGACTTATTAAATTATGATGGGATATTTCCCATATTTAAAGGTTGCCTCAAGCATTGCAATATAATTCTTCAATGGGACATATTCAGGCACCGTATTACTTGAACCCACACAATAACCTCCGCCTTGGCCTATATTTTTAATTCTATCTCTAACGAGATTATCTATTTCTTCTGGCGTGCCTCTGGCAAGTCTATCTACCTCTATATTTCCAATCAGGCACAACATATTTCCATATTTTGATTTCACCTCTCTTATATCCATAGCCTTTGTTTCTATGGGTTGCAATGCGTTTATCCCGCACTCTATTAAATCATCCATTACCTGCCATAATTTTCCATCGGTATGGTATAAATAGGGTAGATTATATCTTTTTGCCAATTCTCCTATCTTCTTCATCCATGGGAAAAGATGTCGCCTTAACACATCAGGGCTTGTCATAAGACCTTCTGTATATGCTATATCATCTGAGTACCACAAGGCACCTATATTATCAAATTTAGCCTCTATCTCAAAGATTTTATAAATTAATGTCCCGATTTTATCAAATACTTTCTCAACGAGTCTCGTATTTTCAAATAGGGCATAAGAGAAATTGGTGAATCCCAATGCCTCCCATGTATGTGTAAATATATCTCCTGCCCTTGCAATAATCTTCATCCCTTCTGGCAGGATCTTTGATGCCTCTTTAATATTAGAGAAATCTACATCCTCAATAGACGGCCAGGGATGATTTTCAAAATCCTGAAGTGTAGTTATACAACCTTCACCTTCAGGTGCCCACTGGACATCTACATCTTCCTGGGTATAGGAACTTCTCTTAAAAAGGGTCTTCCTTACTCCCTCTTTGGGATTGGCAAATAATTTAAAATCATATGCAGGGCATAAAGAGATATAGTCGTAACCTGCTCTATACCAGAATGTGATATCATCCTGTATGGATTTTATCGGTTTATCTAAGAATGCCTCTTTTACAGGTTGATTAACTATGAGTTCTACAAGTGGTACCCGGTCAGGTTCGCCCTCTAATAATAAAACTTTTTTTAATCTCTCAAAATCAGGTGAAGGTTTAAATTTAAGACCGGTCATATACACTCCCTCTACCTCTTCAGGTAATATGGGAAAGGCAGAGAACTTGGCGAAGTCTTGTAAACATTTGACCTCTTCTCATTCTCCTAGTAACTTATTTCCCTCTTTTTCTATTCTGTCTATTACTTCATCTGTTGATATTAGTCCATTATCCCACAATTCAATATTGGGGTAAAATACCTTATGCTTAAATTCATTTTCCTTCAAACCGAAAATAATATCAAAATACGCATTATCCTCAACCACTAATTTCTTTATTATATTTATGTTTTCAGGAGGTGGAGATAAGAACTGAGGAAGTTCAAGAGCCTCTTTCAATGCTGATATCATCTTTATGGCACTCCCCCTTACTTTTCTCCCCTCTATACTTGAATAAAATTTTACAAATTCCCAAGCTTCTTTTGGATATTTTGTTTTTTTAAATATAACATTCATCCCTATTCCGAAGACATAACTTCTTTTCTTGCCAGGTGGTGCTGGAGCTGATGATATATCCCATTTAATATTTTTCACTTTTGTAAGTTCTGGCAAATACCAGCTTCCATGTAAAAGCATGCCAATTCTGCCAGTCTGAAAAGCTTGCAAAACTGTCATATCCCTTAATCCCCTATGGGGAGATATTTTATCTATTTTCGCCATATCCATCCAAAGTTGTAGTATATGTTTTGTTTGGGAGGTTTTTAAAGTACACTTTTTCCCATCTTCACTAAAAAACCTTATACCACTTTGGGCTAACATTATAACAAGCTCAACATCGGTCCTATAACATCCATACTGGTCTATTCTCCCATCATTGTCAAAATCTTTAGTAAGTCTCTTGGCTGTATCTATATAATCATCCCACGTCCATGTATTATTAGGATAATCCATCCCCTCTTTATCAAACAGTGTCTTATTATAAAATAAAATCATGACATCAAGATGCGATGGAAGACCATATATGAAATCCCCTACTCTACAGGGTTCAACGGAAATAGGAAAAAATTTATTAATGCTAAATTCCCTATCGCTTTTCATTAATGGAGTTAGGTCTAATAATGCACCCCTTTCTACTAATTTAAGGTAACTTCCTGTGTGCCAAAAGAAAACATCAGGCGCCTCTCCGCCAGCAATTTCTACTAAGATTTTATCTTGGTTGTTTGCAACTATTTCATAATTTATTTCAATATTAGGATATTTTTTTTCAAATGCAGCTATTACAGCTCTATTAGCTTTTATCTGCTCAGGAAGTGATTCCCAACTTGCATAAGTTATCTTTATTTTTTTGGTTTTAATTTCTCCTTGTTTTTGACATCCTATTGGTACTAAAAAACTAATAATAAATATTAGAACCAGCAATATGTTATAATTTTTTATCATTATTTTCCTTTCTTCTAAATTTTTAAACATTAATTCTCTATTTCAACTACTTTTTCCCATTAAAGGACAAATAAGCCGCTTCAAATTGTCAAGGACCGAGTTCTTAAATCACCTTCTTACTTAACAATTCCTGTAATGGCAACTAATATGGGAACAGGTAGGCTGCCTGAGATAAAATCTATACTCTTTATCAACTTATCAGGATTAGGATTAGCCCATGGCATAATATATAATCCTACCACTTGATGACTCTCGGGATTTTCTCCACTCCAGGCGACCTTCGCCTCCGGCAGGTCCTTAGGACCCCACCAGTCTGCAATGTTTTTACCCTTTATTAAAGGAATCTCAATATGTGTCCCATCAGTATAATGGATTATATACTTACCTACATCAGATGAGAATGTCCATGCTGATGCATGCAGGAAATACAACTTCTCCAATTGGGCATTTACCTTTATCCCTTCCACCTTTCCCGGGAAATAATCACGTTCAATACCTTTTAGAAACAAACAACTTTTCCCCATGTTTTTCGCGGGATCTATTATATCAAAGGGAACCCCTAAAAATATCTGTTTATCCTTTAGTTCCTGATGATAGACCATCTCCCAGTACTTCTTCTCCGCATTATCCTCTCCTAAAGGGATGTGTCTCAGATCATTATCTCCCTCATCTGTCCAGCCTGACCACATCTTTCCCCTCTCCGCATTATTCCTGAATCCCTGGTTTACATATGGCTTCAAATCAACATAGAAGCATTTCTCCAAGTTTACATTATATTTTCTAATCTCCTGTCCTTCGGTCCCCCTTACATCAGTCCAATCCTGTCCCTTTACGCCTAACATATAGGCAAGTATATTCTGTATATATTTGGTAGCAGAGGAATCATAGCCGTATCTATCAACCGCCTCTATCTGGCTCATAAATAACTTCCCCTTGCCTATCTTGGCCTCAGCCGTTAACATACATATTTCTCCAGTCAATAAGGAGGTTGTTGCCGCTAAGATATTTTCTGTAATAGGGCTTATTAGGTATCTATTGTTAACGCCTTTCTTGTAGCTAACATTCCAGGTGTCAAAATTTGCTTGTACCAGTCCATTAAAAATTGGATGTTCCGGTATCCCCATATCTATAAAAACATTCGGATTGCCGTCCACTATATTCCACATGGGTATCCAGGGTATGGCATAAAGTGACGATTGTTCAAATACTAAAAGGTTTCCACCTTGTTCTATCCAATAATTAATAGTCCTTCCTGTAGACATTTCTAAACGTTCATCTATCTCGGACCATTTTTTTATGGTTTCATCATAAAAGGCAGGGATAATCAAGACATTATAATTATTCAGTGTATTCTCTAAATCTCTGGGTGTATTATAATCATCTCTAACAATACCATATCCGATATTCAAATCATCCAAGATTTTGCAAGTTCTCCTGCCTATATTTTCAACTTTTTTAGGCAAATAAACACCTACTTTTAAATCAGTTTTTATTTTTTTTATTAAGTCATTTTTTTGCAGTATATAAAAGTCATATTTATTGTAAGATATTTTTTTATCATTTTGAATCAACTCCAAATATATCTTATAAAATCCGGTAGTTATATCAGATGGTATTCCCCATCTATAATCTATTATCTTCTTGGTAAAATTTATAACATTACCAGCATCAATGTCTTCCTTATATATAAGATTCCCTTTTTGGTCCGTTATATTAATATTTATTTTTAAGCCTGACAGCACTTCATCCAGATCATTTATTATATTAATCCTGCAGGTTAAGTTATCACCAGTGAACAGGTTCGCATCAAATGGCTCTAAACAGATAAATACCGGGTTATATATCTCGGGAAAGATGTCTACATAATCAAAATCAGAATATACCCCGTTAGGAATTATTCCCTGTATAATTTCCATCTGCCTTAAGGTTTCAAGACATCGCTTGTTCATCCGATTATATCCTTCATAGAAGTCCCTATGCCATCCTGACCTGGCATCATTTGGATTTGTCATATTCCTAATATCCATTCTCTCCTCTAACGGCACTTTTGTTAAATCCCAGCTTATGGACATACTATCCCTATCTTGAGATGCTACCACAAATCCTTTCTTCTTATCCTCATTATAGGCCAGATATACCTTGTGTATCTGAGGGCTTGAACTGAATGCTATCTGACCTGCCACTTCCCCTATGATAATGGGTTTATTGAATTTTTCGCCATATATTATATCAAGATTCTCATGCGCACTAATTATAGTATCTTTTATATATGTCCAGGGCAACTTCTGTGGGCTTCCAATGACAGGTGTCGAGTTTCCTGTATAATTGTGGAAATCTATAAAATCTGCCCCACAATCCGGCAGTTTTTCCGACCAGCTGTATAATCCTGCTGATGGACAAATCAACTTATTTGATTTCACAATTGGTTTTAATGCTTCATATCCTTTATTGAGTTGTGTCACATGTGACCAATCTTCATTAGTTTGGCTTATCATAACTACCGATGGATTATTATAAATTTGATATATCCATTCTTTCATTTCTTCGATATTTGACTCTAAGTACTTCTCATTATCACTTAAGTTAACAAAACCAGCCCAACTTGCCCACTGTGCATACACTAATATCCCCAACTCATCCGCAGCTTCATAAATACACTGCGGTAACGGGTCAAAATACCTTATTAAATTGCACCCAAATGGCTTTGTGTTGTCTTCTATTACCTTTTTTCTTTCCTCTTTATCTGGTTTTACTTCCTGCGGGAGTGGTAACCAATAGCTAGTCTGTCCATATAGTTTAATTCGCCTGCCGTTAAAATAGAAATTCTTACCCTTTGCTTCGAATGTCCTGTAGCCAAATCTCTCAGTTAAAGAATCTATGCCTTTATCCCCTTCTCTTAACTCTATCTTCAAATTATATAAATATGGTTTCCACAACTCCCAATAGATAGGGTTCTTCATTTTTATGGAATAATTTAATTTGTTTAAGCCAGGGTCTAATGCGATATTCTCAAAAGAGGCGCTGTCTGTTATCGTCTTATCTTTGTATGATTCAATATCAGAGTTTATATTAATATCCCTTTTAATGCCTGTCTCATTATCTATCCAGTATTCCACATTAATTGAAGAGGTTTTAATGTCTGTGCTGATTAAGGTCCTTTTAATATAAATCTGAGGTACAAACACCAATTTTAATGGTGCCCAGATAGCCAACTTAGGATGCATGAATACAAGAGAATTTGCATTTGGGTATACATTGTCATTTATACATTTAATGGCTATTAGATTTCCTTCGCCAAATTTGATATATCTTGATACCTCTATCTCGAAGGCAGTAAGCCCTCCACGATGTAACCCTGCATACTTCTCATTAACCCATACATGGGTCTCATAGCCAGCTCCTTCAAACCGTAATATCACTCTTTTACCCTTCAAATTTTCCGGAACGTTCACTATATTTCTATACCAGGCATTACGGTACCTTTCTGCAACCCCCCTGGATACATACATAGGCAGATCTATCTCTCCCCATTCTTTGTCGTTACAGCTAATCTTGTAATAATCTAAATCTTTCTCTGTATTTGATTTTTTTACCTGTTGGCATTTCCACTTTCCTGATAAATCAATTTCATGTCTATAATCCGATGCCTCTACAGTTAAAGCAAAGAGCACTATGCCTACTATTGTTACTACTTTTTTAAACATCCTGTCCTCCTGTAAATTATGCTAATCTATATCCCATGCATCCTGACCCAACGTAAAGGTTAAGTCATCCATATAAAACCACTTTACATGACCATCGGTGAATAAGTAGTTTGTTCCTCCCTGATGCACATTTAGATGTCCAAACCAGTGGGTAAATCCATATGATTTAGAATTATTTATATCATACCCTACATAGTGCCATCTATAATGTGAGCAGACAACAAGTATCGTATTCTCTGGTTTATTTATCTGGGTAATCTTTTTCCCAGCTGGAGTTCTTGGATCGTTTATACCATAGTAATCACCACTAGATGTATTAAAGAAATCATTTATCTTATATGAGTTGTGCCTATCCCATTTAAAATCACCTGGCTGGGCTGTATTGTCTTTGGGGCATTTAAATATACTTTCATTGTTTGATAAATATAGTAGAATTGCACTATCCCAGGCATTCCCCTCTGTAGCACTTGTTGCCCATGTAGAACGCGGTATGTATTCATCATTATCTGTTTCGTATAAAGCAATAGCCAGACCTATCTGTTTCAAATTGTTCACGCATTTTGACGCTTGTGCCTTATCCCTGGCACCATTTAAAGCCGGTAATAGCATTGCTGCCAAAATGGATATAATAGTTATGATAACAAGTAACTCGATCAAGGTAAACCCGGTTTTTTTGTGGAAAGTATAAACTCCTGAACCCCAAGGAATCTGTAAGTCTAAGTCTCGTGCGAAGCACGATTTCTTGTACATATCTCTCCATCTGTATTTTAAATACTATAAATCACATTCAAGATTTTAAAATAGTAAATATTCTACTCCCCAAGGGATATCACCAACATGTTACCGAACTGCGCCTTGCAATTATATGCGTAGAACCCTATTCCTCCTTTTAACGGTACATTCTCAATTGTCCCAACATGTTCCCCATTTACAATAATCTGTATCTTATCTCCTTTGCATATAAATCTAAATACATACCACTGGTTAAGGACTATCCCTTTAGCAAAGACCTTTTTGTCCTTTGCTTCAGGAATATCAGATTCAGTTAATAAGGGAGAATGCGCGTATGTAAGGATATTAGTCCTCATTATAAATTGTACTTTTTCTTTCTCATATGACCTTAAATAAAAACCACAATGATTGTCCGTCTCCCCTCTTTGCAGAATCTTTATCTTCGCTTCATATATATAATCTGTCCAATCCTGGTTTCCTGCAGAAAAATTCACAGATGTATCAAAACCATTTACTTCCATTATATTATTTTCAAAAATGATTCTACTGCTATCGAAATTTACTCCAGACGGACTCACCTCCCATATCAACTTGCTCTTTTCTTTATCGGAAAAATCATCTTTTAATAAAATAGACTGGCTTTCATCTCCTAAAAGATTGCTCGATACCAGTAATATTAATGTTCCCAATAGATAACTTTTTAATCTCATTTTTTCTCCTCTCTGTTTTATTTTTCATGCTATTATAATATTCTCTGGTCTGTCAACACTGGCTCGCTCATAATCTGTCTTACTTCCAAAAATATTCATGGACCAGAGGATACCACCTACTGCAACGACCATCGATTTTTCAACAAAGTCCTGCAAACCTATATTAACCTTTACTCTCCATATCATAGACAACACATATAGCAATCATGGCTGACTCCATATATATTCATAGAGCCAGCCATGATTTTTACAGATTACCTGTTATCTATTTTCTACCCTGATTATGGGGCACGGTAATTATCAGTGTGGTGCTATTTCCTAATGCGTCAGTAGTCACAACAGTATAGACTCTACCATCCCGGTCTCTTCCTGACCTCTCAGCCCTGATAGAGACAACAGAAGGATCTTCGCCCTTATCTATATCGGGATTGTGTTTTAAGCCACCAGCGCCTATAGCCAACTCATCTACCTCTCCAACAGTAGCTTCTATCAATGGGGCTATATCAGATGTGTCAGTTGCTGTTAATGTTACCCATCTGTGGTTTGGCGGCCATAATTGTGCCTCACCAGGAACAGTAATGACAAGCCCATGGTCAGTCCAGCTAATAACAGGTGGGCTGTTGTCAATGACCACATATATGGATAGATTCGGCGCCCACTCCCATGCACCGACTAAATCACCATTTATGACAGCGCTAGCATACATAAAATAGTTACCATCGGGATAACCGCTCAGATCGAAACTGGTTTGACCCGAGTAATAATACTTCTCGTCAACAAACTCCAGCAGCGTTGGATGCGACCCTACGCGATAAAGCCAGCGGACAACACCACCTACTGGGAAGTTACCCCGGCTCAAAGTAATCTTCGTGTCTCCCGTAATAGCATAGAGACCACCTGTCTCAGCATAGAAGTCATAGGTAAAACCAAAGTCAGCAGAGTTACCCAGGAAAACCTTCGGGGACCCTATACTTGCATCCAGGATATTGTCAACAACCACATATATGGATATAGGCTGCTCCCAAGCCCATGCACCGACTAAATCACCATCTGTGACAGCGTTAGCATACATAAAATACTCGCCATCGGGATAGCCACTTAAGTTAAAACTGTCTGTATCTGGAAAGTCCAAGAAATCCACAAACTCCAGTACAGTTGGATGGAAACCTACACGATAGAGGCCACGGTTAACCCCACCTATTGGGAAGTTGCCTCGGCTCAAAGTAATCTTCGTGTCTCCCGTAATAGCATAGAGACCACCCGTCTTAGCATAGAAGTCATAGGTAAAACCAAAGTCGGCAGAAGTGCCCAAGAAAACCTTTGGTGACCCGATACTCGCATCCAGAGTATTGTCAATGACTACATATATGGATAGATTCGGCGCCCATTCCCACATGACTCCGGGCACGTTACCGTTTGCAACAGCGCTAGCATACATAAAATAGTTACCATTGGTATAGCCGCTCAGGTCGAAACTGTTTCCAGTGTAATTGTACTTCTCATCGACAAACTCCAGCAGCGTTGGATGCGACCCTACGCGATAAAGCCAGCGGACAGTACCACCTACTGGGACGGAATCCAACAGTCCCATAGTGATCTTCGTATCTCCCGTGATAGCATAGAGACCACCCGTCTCAGCATAGAAGTCATAGTCAAATCCAAAATCGGCAGAGGTCCCTAGAAAAGCCTTTGGGGACCCGATACTTACCGACGCCGTCACAGCAGCCTGCGCAATGCCGCCGCTAAGGACAACTATTGCTACCATAACACTTATACCCATCAATAAACTCTTTTTCTTCATCTTTCTACCTCCTTATCCTTATCTATATCTATGAATTTAATTGCCCCACCATTGGAACAATTGTAACAGTTTAGATTCCCCACGTAAATTTTTTGAATTTTTCATTGAGAATAGCACCTCACTATTCTCTTCTTTTTGTATATCAACAATATGTTTTGGCAATATAAGTCTTTCTTTCACCTCCTTCCTCGCCTTGATTAACCTTTACTATAAGGGAAGTGCTGTGTCTAGTACTTCCGCAATCTAAACTGTTACGAACAATTTATAGTAAAAAGGGCTCACCTATCAGTTTCACCTCCTTCCTCGGTAACTTTTGCCCTTGTTTAAGTTTTAGCGCACTCTAATTCCCGCTATACATAATGTTTGGTCCAAGCTGGTATCAAAGTCTACGGGTTGACAGCCTTACTACTAAATTTGGCTCTAATATAATTTCTTCTCTCTTACCATCATATGATGAATTTATCTTCTCAGATATCCGCCGTAGGATCAATTCAGCTGCTTTCTTGCCACTCTCATACTCTGGCTGAGCTACAGTTGTAAGACCAGGATTAACTAAGTCGCATAAAGGGATATTATCAAAACCTACAATAGATATATCATCTGGAATCCTCAATCCTTCTTCTTGTATGGCTAACATTGCCCCAAGTGCCATTATGTCGTTAGCAGCAAAAATGGCTGTGGGTGGACATTTCATTTTCATAAATTCCTTCATGGATCGGTAACCGCTCTCTTGTTTAAAAGTACTTTCTATAATCAGAGATTCATCAAAAGTAATACCATGTTCTTCCAATGCCATTTGATATCCTTTTAGTCGGAGATCAGCAGCTGGAACACCATAAGGTCCCCTAATATGTCCAATCCTTCTGTGCCCCAAATCTAGCAAGTGCCTTACCACCAGGTAGGCACCTCGGGTGCTATCTGACATTACTTGGTCCACCTTCAAATCTTCAAACGTCCTTCCGGATAAGACAATAGGTACACCGCTTTCCCGAAGTAAACGCACTATTGAGCCCTCGGTAACCTCATCCTGTTTTGACTCAAGACTCAATATAATCAACCCATCTACCCGGTTGCGCAGAAACATCTTTAAGATGCTGAACTCCTCATTAGAGTCCCCGTAGGTATTGCCCAGCAAAAAGTGATATCCCTCTTCTTTTATAGTATCGTGTAGGCCATTGACAAATACAGGATAAATAGGGTTGGATATATCCGGCACAATCAGTCCTATCATCTTGGTTCTTTGAGTTACCAAACTAACTGCTGGGCCATGGGGGATATAATTAAACTCTTTTGCAATATTCATTACTCTTTCCCGTACTGATTTACTTGCATGACCTTTTTTGTTGTTTAAAATACGACTTACAGTCATGACTGAAACATCGGCCTTATTAGCTATATCATCTATTAATAGTTTCATTGTAGGTTATCGTTATCCTAAATACGTAAAATTTTTAAAATATCATACATCACTCTTGCACTACTACAATTATACATAGCAATTTTCATGCCACGATTAAAAATATTTTTCTAAATTGTATCTAACTCTATTGTTTTCTAAGAGAAAATTTTTTTTCAATATCCAAAACCATAAAAATTTAGTCAACACAACAACCCGTATTGTGACAATTAGTTGTCTGTATTTTGTTATAACATATTTGAAATAATAGAGTTATGGAGTGACAACTTTTTTGTCAGTCTATATTATTGCAACTTATTTTGTTTCAATATATTACAATCTTATATGACAAGATGCTGCCTTTTTCCGTCTTTGCATGTTAAATACGAGTAAATTAAGGGTAAACGTTTCTGGCCTCATATTATTTGGCCATTTTATTCATAGCGTTAGGTCTAATGACTTGGTTAATAGTGTAGAAGAGGCTTGTAGTTTTATCCCAGAGTCCATTGCCTCTACTTTGTTGGCTTTTTCTGACAGAGGGTCTGCTATGAAGTCTTCTTTCACTAAAAGGTACCGAACTCAAGAATCTTAATCTGCCTGCCACTTCTGCTTGCCCATTTTCCCACCCCCTAGATATAGTCTAATACTCTCCTGTCAATTTGTCCACTCCCACAGGGGTGCATTATATACTATCAATTTGTTCTTAATCCAAAAATCCTGCCGAATATTCTTCTCCTGTAGCGGAGTATTACAAATTTCACACTCTCCATGTTATACACTATACTAACCTCCTCATAGGGCATATACTGTTATATCAGTAAAATCTGTCATAGCATAATTTAGACTAAAATTCCCCAGGAATCAGTGTTTGAAATGCCTCACACCGGTAAATATCATGCTTATACCCTTAGCGTCTGCGGTCCTGATGACCTCTTCATCACGTATAGACCCGCCAGGCTGTATTATAGCCACGACACCGGCACTGGCTGCCATCTCTACTCCATCCTCCTTGGGAAAAAATGCGTCACTTGCCAGGACACTTCCACGTGCCCTATCTCCGGCTTTTCTTGCTGCTATAATAACAGAATCAACCCTGCTCATCTGCCCTGCCCCTATCCCTACAGTCGCTTGAGCCTTCACTAAAACTATCGCATTGGACTGGACATGTTTTGCAACTGTCCATCCAAATATTAAAGAATTTAATTCTTCATCAGATGGTTTTTTCTTAGTAACTACTTTGAGATTTAATGCATCCAACTTACCCGCATCCTTATCCTGAACCAATAACCCGCCTGAGACCTTTTTCAAATCCATCTCCTCGTCTGCATCTCCTCCAAACTCACCAGTCTCAATGACCCTGAGATTCTTTTTCTCCTTAAGTAATGCCAGTGCATCTGGTTCATATCCAGGTGCGATAATACATTCTACAAAGTCTGAGGAAACAATTTCTCTTGCAGTATCCTTCTTTACCCTCTTGTTTGCACCTATTATCCCTCCAAATGCAGATGCCTTATCGCACTCAAGAGCCGCCTTATACGCCTCTGTGAGAGTATCTCCCATAGCCGCACCGCATGGGTTATTATGCTTGATGATACATGCTGCAGGTTCACCAAATTCCTTTACTAACTGGAAGGCTGCCTCCAGGTCCATGATATTGTTGAATGATAGTTCTTTACCATGCAGCTGTCTGGCAGAGGCTATACTTGCAGACTTCTTCTTTCTAAAGGTAAATCCTGCATCCTTATAAAATGCCGCTCTTTGATGTGGATTCTCTCCGTATCTTAGGTCCTGTAACTTCTCATATCGTAAGAGGATATTCTTTGCAAATTTGCTCCCATTCGCAGGAGCCTTACCCTTAAATGCATCTGAAAGGAAGTCATGTATCATGCTGTCATACCATGAGGTATGGCTGAATGCCTCTATCGCAAGACTCACCAGGGTCTCTCTTGAAAGTGTCAAATCATTCGCTTTTAGTTCCTTGAGAATCTCTTTATACCTCTCTGGGTTACATATCACAGATACACTTTCAAAATTCTTTGCAGCAGACCTCAACATGGAAGGACCACCTATGTCTATGTTTTCAATCGCCTCTTCCAGATGGACAGATTCCTTTTGAATCACCTTCTCAAACGGATATAGATTCACCACAACCATGTCTATCAGACCTATACCATGTTCCTGAACCTCGCGCATATGTCCTGGATTTTCTCTAAGGGCAAGAAGCCCACCATGTATTTTGGGATGTAATGTCTTTACCCTCCCGCCCAATATCTCAGGGAAACCTGTCCAATCTGAAACCATTTTCACAGGTATGGACACCGATAGGAGCAATTTGGCAGTCCCCCCTGTAGAAAGTATCTCAATACCCATCTCATGAAGCCCCCTGGCAAATTCTTCTAAACCCTCTTTATCAGAAACACTTATCAATGCCCTCTTAACCCTCATCTTGCCCTCCTGGTCATTTTCCTGAATTCATTTAATAATTTCTTTGTAATTGCTCCAGGCCTTCCATCGCCTATAACCCTCTTATCCACTGATACGACAGGCATAACTTCCATACTCGTATTGGTCAGGAATGCCTCCCATGCATTATATACATCGTGCCTCGTAATAGGTATCTCTAATACCTTGACCCTAAACTTTTCTGCCATGTCTATGACAACGCCCCGTGTAATTCCTTTAAGTATTCCTGAATAGGTAGGTGGCGTTAGAATTAGATTGTCTTTTACAATAAATACATTGCTGACAGAACCCTCTGTAAGATGCCCTTCGTGATTTAACATTAGCACTTCAAATGGCTCTTGATTCATCCCGTCTATCCTTGCAAGTATTCCCCCTAAAAAATTTGATGACTTGATACTGGGCAGAATACCTTTTGGAGAATCCCTCCTTACAGTAGAAGTCATAACCTTTACCCCATTCTCATAATATTCAAGAGGATAAGGGACGAATTTCTTAACTATTATTTTAATATTCCCTTTCGTGGTTAGAAAACCACGACTATCCTCCAATACACCTGGATAGGTGGGACATTCTTGTCCCACGCTTATACTCACCCTTATATATGCATCTTTTATATGACATTTAGCAAGTTTCTCTTTAATCAACCCTGCCAATATTTTCTTTCTATAAGGCATTTTAAACCCTATAGAATTGGCAGATGCAAACAGCCTGTTCAGATGCCCATCAAGTTTAAATATCCTGCCATTATACGCACGCATACTTTCAAATATGCCGTCTGCTCCACTTTCCAAAAATTCTACCGCTTCAGCCGATGGAAAGGCACTATCCCCCATTAGACCACGTATCAGAGGCTTCATCATAAGTATAGCCTTTTTCAGTCAAAGCATTCCTTATGTAGTCAGCAGATTCTGATATTAACTGAATCGTCCTTTGTTCCTCATTGCGCCTACCCCTTTTGCCGGCAAACTCCAGGTGTAAAGCAACCTCAGGGACCTTCAGATTCCTGACCGCATCAATTACTTTACCAATATTTACAATCCCCTTCTTGAGATACTCTCCACAGAATGGCCAGCTTGCAGCACAGCCTGCATCTGTATTCTTAAGATGGACTTCTATGACTAAGTCAGAAAATTTTTCAATCCAGTAAGAGAAGTCCCTCTCCTTGTCGTCAGGGCATTCCTCCCGTGTCATTCCATGTGCTGTGTCAAGGAGAAGGGTCGTTGGCACTGTAGTGCCGGGATTCTTTTCGTGGTATTCGTTAAATATAGAAACAAGCCTTGTAGTCTCTTCTATGGTAGTTGGAGACTCGCGAAGTGTTGACATCGTCTCAAGTGCAACGCTCTTCAGTCCGCTATCATGTGCAAGTTTCATAAGTATTTTCCAGTGTTCCACAGCATCATTGATTAATTTTGCAGTAAGTTTCTTGTCCTCAAAATGCCTGTAAAGCACAGTGCATAGATGGCCTCCAATGTGGTCAGTATCATGTCCTGTCTTTCTGTAGCACTTTGCCTGTATTATCGCAGCCTCATACGCCATCCTGCCTATCTCCTGGAATTCCCTGATAGGATGTGACATTGTGTAATTGTCTCTGAAGAAGGTTTGCACAGACCCTATCGTTATGCCGAGCTCACGCGCCCTTTCACCAATTTCAGTGTGGTATCTTTCAAAGACCTTTCTATGCAGCGCAAAAAGAGGCAAGTCTACAGGCATACCTGTCACCATCTCAACAAAACGAAGGCGAAATCTGTCACGCACAATTTCCATTGCCTCTACAGGGTCATGGACAAACAAATAAAAGTTTACATTGGTTCCAAATCTTATCCTCGGGCCTCTCATCTTTACTTTATCCTCCTCTCTACAATAGTTGTGTTCATTGTGCAATTATACCAGAACATCTCTATCAAAGTCAACATTTTATAGAGAAGCTCCCTATTAACAAATAAGGCACTTTAAGTTAGCCCGTTTATTTCATACGATATAGAAAACAACTCCAATGCGGGCTACCCCGACAAGCACCCCCACTGTTTTGTTTCGTTTTGTTGAAGCGAAGCGTACAAAATCCAATACAAACGCATTAAATATCTTATCATATTCCTGATGTTGTCATTCCTGTGAAAACAGGAATCTATTATTCTACGGTCGATAGATTCCCGCTTTTGCGGGAATGACAGTCACTGTAAAGTTAGTTATTGCGTTTGTATTAGGTTAAATACTGTTTGATTACGTAGATAAACGGCTCAGCGTAGATTTTCAGCTTATGCTCACCGACGCCGAAGACTCCGGAAAAGGCTTCGCAGGTTGTCGGCTTGACGGAAGCCATGTCTTTTAATGACCTGTCGCCAAAGATAATATAGGCGGGCACGCCCTGTTTTTGGGCTAATTCCGCTCTTTTTCCGCGCAATAGTTCAAACAATTTCTCGTCTACACCTGCCCAATCCTGGGCTTTCTTCGCTTTCTGACGGACGCTAATCTCTTTTTTTCTAGCTGCCACCAGCGGCTTGGCTAAGATGGGGGTAATTTCGCCGTTTAAAAGCCGCCTGCCAAAATCAGTCAAGAAAAGAGTATCATACTCTCCCTGGCGCGAAAGATATCCCTGTCCAATCAACTGCTCTATCAGATAGCGGATAGAAACCAACGTTTCAGAAGACATTGCCGCGAAATTTGGGTTACTTTGATGCCCCCACCTGGCGATCTGGCTTGTAGGATTTCCTTTTAAGACATTGGCGACATAACCGGCGCCGAAACCTTGGGCATCCCCGTATTTAACGCTATCTATGCAATTCAAAATCTTCTGCCCTACGCCAACAGGATCATCTACCATATCCACTTCACCTAAGCAATAATCGCAAGCCTGGCAGGAAGATTGCCCGTATTTCTGGCCGAAATAATTAACAAAAACTTTATGCCGGCATTGCGGCTGGGTGCAGAAATTATACATAATCCGCAGTTTATCTAACATCACATACCGATTCGCCGACTGTTCAGAGAAAAAATTCCAGACGGCGAAATCCCCTCCGCCGTAAAACATGTAGCAGTATGACGGCAGGCCATCCCTGCCGGCGCGGCCGGTTTCCTGGTGATAATGCTCTATACTCTTGGGCATTGCCGCGTGGATCACAAAACGGATATCCGATCGGTCTATCCCCATACCAAAAGCCACTGTAGCCACTATAATATTTACTTCCTCGCGGATAAACTGGTCCTGATTCAAATGACGCTCTTCATCCGAAAGCCCTGCGTGATAAGGCAAATTCTTAAATCCCAATTTATTCAACCTGCCGGAAATATTATCCACATCACTGCGGCGCAGGCAATAAATAATCCCAGCCTCTTTGGGATGTTTCTCTAAAACTCCCGTGATCTGGGAAATAACATTCGCCCGCGGCATAACCCTGTATGCCAAATTCGGCCGGTCAACCGAAGCGATATTAAGTTGCGGGCTATCAAACCTTAACTGGGCAAGAATATCCGCCTGCACCTCTTTGGTAGCAGTAGCGGTAAAAGCGTGTATATTTATTCCAGGAAAATTATCCTTGATGTTCCCGAGATGGCGGTATTCATCCCGGAAATCATGGCCCCAATGGCTGATGCAATGCGCCTCATCTATCACAAAAAAGGACAAGGCAGCAGATTTTAATAACTCTATTGTTTCTCGGGTGAGCAGGCGTTCAGGAGAAATG
>Ga0209514_10000612_pt1 | contig 70640 bp, 67 predicted proteins | sample Subgrocontami58m_FD_187452 | JGI IMG/M metagenome (GOLD analysis project Ga0209514, IMG submission 187452) | Subsurface groundwater microbial communities from S. Glens Falls, New York, USA - GMW37 contaminated, 5.8 m (SPAdes) (version 3) | ecosystem: Environmental > Aquatic > Deep subsurface >... | reverse complement strand
GTGTGCAAAAACCAAAAAATTTCCTTGCATTTTTCTCGCGTCTCCTCCCCCCACCCCTCCACCGCGAAGCGGAAAAAGAAATGGAAAGGAAATTTTTGGTTTTGCTTCGCCGTTTCGTATTTACATTTGCTCATAAATTCGGTATGATTTAAATATAAAGATTCCATACTTTATATTATATTCTATATACTAAATTATAACAAGATTTCATATGAGCATAGCAAGTAGTTTAAAAAAGATCAGAGCCGAAAAGAGCTATTCCCTCGAAAAGGTCGCTCGACTTGCTGATTTGTCGCTCAACACGATTGTTAAGATTGAGAACGGAGTCAATCAAAACCCCACAATCGACACCTTGTCTAAAATAGCCAAGGCTCTCGAAATCAAGGTTGACGACTTGATACAGAAATAATTATGGCAAAAGCTTCAAGTGACAACTTAAGAAGGGCTTCGGTAGTAAAGAATGATGAGTTTTATACTCAGCTTATTGATATTGAAAAGGAGCTGAAACACTACAAAAGCCAATTTCGTGGCAAAGTAGTGTACTGCAATTGCGACGATCCGTTCGAGAGTAACTTTTTTAAATATTTTGCCGCCAATTTCAAAGCACTCGGATTAAAAAGACTTATCGCAACTAGTTATAAGCCATCCCCGATAGCAAATACACAACTTGGGTTATTTGGTGATGATAAAACGCTAGAACCAAAAAAAGGTCGTCAAAAAGTGAATGCAAATAAATTTATTATCAACGATGTTGGTGACTTGGACGGCGATGGAGCTTTTGACTTGAATGACATTGCAGAACAACTTAAAGCAAACAAAAACAACGAATGGGCACCGTTGGGAGGCGAGGGAGATTTTCGAAGCCCCGAAAGCATAGAGTTACTTAAGCAAGCGGATATTGTGGTGACTAACCCACCATTTTCGCTCTTTCGGGAATATGTAAATCAGCTAGTTAAATATAAGAAGCAGTTTTTGATTATCGGCAATGATAATGCAAGAACTTACGTTGATATTTTTGAACTAATACAAAAAAATAAAATCTGGGCAGGGTACGAAAAGGCAAAGGAATTTATACAGCCAGATGGATCAGTAAAAGGGTTTGGTAATATCGGATGGTATACAAATCTTGATGTATCTAAGCGACACGAATCCTTAACACTCTATAAAAAATATTCCCCGAAAGAATATCCTGCGTATGCAAATTATGATGCAATAGAAGTTAGCAAGGTTACTGATATACCCGTTGACTATAACGGGAAAATGGGTGTGCCTATTTCCTTTCTTGATAAATACAACCCTGATCAATTTGAACTTATTGGGTCAAGTAGTAATTTGTCGGGACCTATCGAAACAAAAGATGGTTTAGTCTATCGCTATAAAGACCGTAACGGATATATGCGCCAAGCGGCAAATGAGCGTTTTGCGCTTCCCGATGGTGACACTTGGCGACGAATTTATGACAGAATTGTAATTAGAAAAAAATAATATGAAAATCGAACTAAACAATATCAAGGTGCGCGAAGTATTTAACTGTTACAAAGATAGTGCCGAGGAAGGTGTTGTTGCGTATGGCGGAAAGCTCGATATCCGCCCGAAGTATCAGCGCGAATTCGTATATAAACCCGAACAACGCGATCAAGTTATCAAAACCATTATACGTGGCTACCCGAACGGCGACGCTTATTTCCCGCTCAATACAATGTATTGGCTCAAAACTGACAATAACAGTTTTGAGGTGATTGACGGACAACAACGTACGCTCTCAATATGTCAGTATATAAATGGCGACTTTAGTATTGATGAGAAATATTTTCATAGCTTAAACAAGACAGAACAAGAATATATCCTGGAATATCCACTACAAGTGTATATTTGCACAGGAAGCGACAAAGAACGGCTTGAGTGGTTTGAAATAATCAATACCGCAGGCGAAATTTTAACTTCTCAAGAACTACGCAACGCAAATTATACTGGTGAATGGCTTACAGACGCTAAGCGTTGGTTCTCTAAAAATGGCGCGCCTGCGTATCGTATTGGTCAAGATTATGTAAAAGGGTCACCCATCCGCCAGGAATTTCTTGAAAAGGCATTGAAATGGATTTCGGCACGCGACTACGGGGAGGAAAATCCTGCGGAGTACATGTCAAAACATCAGCACAACGAGAATGCTAACGAACTATGGGAGTACTTCCAAAGCGTCATTGATTGGGTGCGCGAGACTTTTCCCAATTACCGCAAGGAAATGGCGAGCGTGAATTGGGGCGAGCTATACAATCAATTCAAAGACAAGAAACTAAGCGCTACAAAATTGGAAGCAGAAGTTTCCAAGCTAATGCAAGACGAGGATGTGAGTAGTAAACCGGGCATCTATCCATTCGTCCTTACACGAGCAGAAAAGCATCTTTCAATTCGTGCATTCAATGACAAAATGAAGCGCGAAGCCTACGAGCGACAAAAAGGAATTTGCACCGCTAAAAATGCAGTATGTGGCAATGTTCATTTTGAGATAGAAGAAATGGAAGCCGACCACACAACTCCTTGGCACGAGGGAGGCAAAACAAATGCAGAAAACTGCCAAATGTTGTGCAAAGAGGATAATCGTCGAAAATCTGGAAAATAATCATATAGAAACTTATGGAGATCACTAAGATAAAAATTGAAAACTTCAAATCAATCAAAGAAATTGAATTTGATCTGAAGAAATACGGAAATAGTCACACGACCATGCTCGTGGGTATTAACGAGTCTGGAAAGAGCAACGTCCTTGAAGCTATGTCTTACCTCGATACTCCCGAAGAAGAGTTTGATTATAATGTCATTCACAATCAAAAAGATGAGGATAATAATCCTGTAGATTTTTGGTTTTCCTTGGCTTTTGAACAAAAAGAAACGTGTGCTAATGAGTTGAGAAAAGAAGTTGAAAATGGCGAACTGTTAGATTTCGAGATTAGTAATATCGTTAAAAATGTATTTCTGCAAGATGGAGACACTTCTTTCTCAGAAGATTTTTCTTTCGAAATAAAGAAATTGTCGAAAGGGTTATTTGTAAAGAAAACCCAGAAAAATACTACAAATGCGAAAGGTGTTTCAGTGGCTGTTGATGTCTTCAATTTAAGCAAAGAAAATGATGCCGAAGAATCTTTTCAGGAGCTCACTCAGGAGTTATTTGGTGAGTATTTTGCAGAGAAAATCAAAAGCATAATCAGAAAATTTGAACCGAAAGTTTCGTTATGGCGTCCATCTGAAAAATATCTTGTATCCGAAGTAGAACTCAATGATTTCAAGGAAAATATAAATTCAAATATTCCGTTGAAACATATATTTCATATTGCTGGATTAAATGATGCGGAAAGTATAAAAACCGAAATTGAAAGGATTGGAAATCAATCTTTGCGTAGAAAGCTGGCGAGCAAGCTTGGTTCTGAGGTCACAAAGTATGTAAAAAATATTTGGAAACATAACATTGTTATCGATATTGAGATTGCCGAAAGTGGTACTTGCACCGTATCTATACGCGATGATGGCAAAGCAAACGAACACAATTTTCATAAAATGACTGTAAGAAGTGAAGGTTTTAAGCAGTTCATGTCTTTGATTTTGTCACTTTCGGTAGAAACTAAATTATCAAAGAGGAAGAATAATTTGATTCTTATTGATGAACCAGAAGCCCACTTACATCCTTCTGGAATAAGAGATCTCCGAAAGGAACTTTTGGCAATCGGTGAAAGTAATTACTTGTTTGTTTCAACACACTCTCCATTTTTAGTCGATCGAAAAGACAAAGAACGTAATGTAATAATCAGGAAAAATAAGTCTGCAGAAACAGAGAAGATCGAAATAGATAAGAATACCAATATCATTGATGATGAAGTACTCAGACAAGCTTTTGGAATTGAGGTTTACAAAGATTTACTCAATCCCCATAGCATACTTGTTGAGGGTGCATCAGATAAGAAAATTATACAAAAAGCCTTTACTGTAAAAGGCTTGGAGGGTTACGGAATTACAAACGGTCATGGTAGTAACATTGATACACTTGCAGAAAAATTGAATGATACGGACATATCAATCCTAGTTATTCTTGATGATGATACGGACGGAAAAGGATACAAGGATAAGATAATCAAAAGCGGAGGTTCGTATTCGACCGATACCGTGGTTACCATACGAGATCTTGTTGGAGGAATAATTGACGGGGGTACTATTGAGGACACCCTTGGTCAAAATTTTCTTAATAGTAAGATGCGAGAGGTTTTTGAAGAAGTTTTTGACGGCGAGGAATACGGCTTTACATCAGAAGAAACTTCGCCATATATGACCCAAGTTAGAATATATCTTCAGCAAAGAGGAAAAAATAACAAGGTGATTGACAGTTTTCTAGAAACACTCAAAACCAAAATATCAGATGATTTTAGTCCCGCCCGAACTACTTTTGCATCTAATTTCCCACTATTGGATTCTTTGGTTGAGGCAATACAGACAAAACTAAGTTAGGTTTATAGTAAATTATGATTGAAGAAGACGAACAAAAATATATAGCTCGAAAAGATCCTGACAAGATTTATATAAGCAAACGTATTAATCACAAAGCTACACACCCTGAAACTGGTGAGGAAATTAACATACCACTTCGGTATGTTAGCAAGGTAATAAATTCTGAAAAAATTCTAGGTGAAGTAAAAGAAAGAGGTGTTTTGCAGTTGAGAATAACTGATTCTGGCAAACAAGAAATTCTTGCCAAGGTCTTGGAAATGAACAATAAGGTTTATGTTTTAACGCTTCAAAGATATACAGCAGAAACTGGCTCGCCTCACAAAATTCACTTTTCTTTTGTCGGCAATGAAATTCTAGAGCTAAAGAATTTCATTGATTCTATAATTCTATTAAACTTCCCTGACGAACATAAAACAAAGGTTGAAAGTGCAGAATTGTTAAAAATCAAAAAAATATTTTCCGAGAATCCTGATATTGGTTTAATCGAACAGGTTTTAAAAAATAATGTTACTAATAAAGATATTGTTGCCTTAGGGTACCGCAAAAGCCAGTTGGATATTTTTAGAAAACTATTGGAAGAAAATTATTTAGCTGAATACAAAAAAGAGGTCATCAAGAATGCGCAAATAAAAGATGAGTTGGCGTTTCAATATTTTTTCAATAAAAATCCTTGGATTTTTGGTTATGGTCTCGATTATAGATTTATGGGAATTTTACAGAAAGAGTTTTCCGCTTCTGGAACAGAGGCGGATGGTAGTGGTCAAGTTAATGGAGACTTTTTGATTGGAGATGAAAAATTTACTACTTTTGTAGAATTAAAAAAACCTGATACCTCTCTATTTAAAAACAGCACTATCCGTTCTGGTGTATGGAAACTTTCAACTGATTTAATGGAGGCAAAATCACAAATATTAGAGCAGAAAGCTAGCGGACAAATAAAAATTGAAAAAGAGACTATTCATAATAGTGACGGAAAAGAGATTAAGCAAAAATCATACGATTCAAAAGTGATTTTAATAATTGGTAACTGGGGTCAAGTTAAGGATGATGTTGATTTGGTAAAACAGACAAAAATCAAAACTTTTGAATTATTTAGGCGAGACTCTAGAAATATCGAAATTATCACATACGACGAATTATACGATCGAGCAAAGTATATCGTTAGTTCAAGTAATAACTAAAAGGGAGCCGTCCGCGTAGCGGACGGGCTTTGTGCGCGCACAGGGGGGGTGGGGCAAGCACATATAGATTTGCTTGCGCTTAGCGCAATCCATATTCTTTTAGTTACCACTAAACTCTCTCGAAGCCACTAAGCGAACGCATACAACGCCGAAGCAGCCAGCGCGAGCGAATGCGAGCGGGCTATGTGTAGGCGGTTGTGCGTGGTTCGCGAGCGGTAGAGATACCACTAAACGTCGCTATGGCACGCGCCTCGGTCGCCACAAGGAAATGGAGCAAATGGGCTTCAATGTGATAACTTTGTTGCCCTTTGTGGAGTTTCCTTGTGGCGAAGCAAAACCAAAAATTTCCTTTCCATTTCTTTTTCCGCTTCGCGGTGGAGGGGTGGGGGGAGGAGACGCGAGAAAAATGCAAGGAAATTTTTTGGTTTTTGCACACGCGAGTCCGCGAGCGTGTCCGAGGCGCATTGGTTCGCTTCACCACGCAATCGGAGCGTACGAGGCAGTTTCAAGTCACCACGCGCTCCTCATTCAGCAGAATGACCTACTGGGTCGCGTGCGATTAGTCGGAATCAGGATTTAACTCAAAATACATTCGAACTTTGTCCAATAAACACCGTAATGAATCGCGAGAATATCTTGTTGATATTTGAGCAGTTTATTATTACGCGAGAACGGCGAGATTTGAAAGACGGAGCGGGCACCCGTTCACCAGAATGGGTCGCGAGTCGGGGTCGAGAAATTTTACAAGCGACGGCGAGTAAAATATTCGTGACCTAATCTCACCGTCTCCGTTTGAAAAATTTTAAACAAAAAGCTCTCGCGGTTGTTTCCGAAATTCCGAGAGGGGAAACATTGACTTATAAAGAGGTGGCGAGGCGAGCGGGGAGGCCAAAAGCGTATCGCGCGGTGGGGAATATCCTGAACAAAAACTACGACCCGAAAATTCCCTGCCACAAGGTAGCGCGAAGCGATGGCAGGGCGGGCGGATACAACCGCGGAGCAAGGCGAAAAGTGAAACTACTTCTGTTAGAATCAAAAACCAAAATATAGAAACTCTAATTACTCGCGGTCGCGAGCAATTAGAGTTTCTGGAGAATTTGTAAAACGGCTGGCGCGGATGGTTGAGTGAAAGGTTGAAAAGAAATTTACCTTGCCAAAAAAAGAAAAATTTCTTAACCCGTATTAATATTGTATTTCCGCCTACGCGGAAATACAATATTAATTGTTGACTAACGGACAGGACAACTTTTTAGGGTCGCTTGTAAAAAAACGCCCCTCGACAAGCTCGGGGCGTTTGAAACAACGCGAATCAAAACGCGATAATCTGATGTTTAACCAATTTCCGGTACGGCTCGCAGGATTTCATAAGTTGACCGTGCTTGCCGATGCCGGCTACGGTTCCTCCGTCCATAACGATGATTTTGTCAGCGTCGCGGATAGTGGAGAAACGATGGGCGATGATGATGCCAGTGCGCCCCCGCAAGGCTTCGCGCATTGCTTCATGAATCACAGCCTCGTTTTCCGTGTCCAAGTTTGAAGTTGCCTCGTCAAAGATGAGTATTTCAGGCTTCTTCAGAAGCGCTCGCGCTATGCCGACTCGCTGGCGTTCTCCGCCCGATAACTTGATGCCGTTTTCGCCGACCAAGACATCAAACCGCTTTTCACCGAGCCGTTCGTAGAACTGGTCTATGCGGGTTTCCCCGGCGATTTTCTCGAGCTCTTCGTTCGTGACATTTTCCGGATGCTTAACGTCGAAGGTGAGGTTGTAACGCAGGGTATTATCAAACAACTGCACAACTTGCGGGACAAAACCCGCCTTCTCCACATAGCCGTCCATATCAAGGTCTCGGAGATTGATGCCATCAACCAGGATTTCTCCTTCGTCCGGGTCGTATCCCCGGAACAAAAGGTTAACGACAGTAGTCTTGCCGGCTCCGGAAGAACCCACGATAGCAACCGTTTCGCCTTTTTCTATCGTGAACGAGACATTTCTCAACACCTCCTTGCTCACCGGTTCATCGGATTCCCCGTTTTCCTTTTCGGACCCGCCGTTTTCCCCGTTCTCGGCGGACTCATATATAGGGTAAGCGAACGAAACATTACGGAACTCTATTTTGCCCCCTATCTCAGGCAGAAGCATGGGATTTTTAGGGGCTTTGACGGCCGGTTCGCGATAAAGCATTTCGTGAAGTTTATTTATGTCAGTAAGTTGTTGAATCATGTTTCTTTGAATCCATCCCAGACTTCCGACATTGCCGAAGACGCCCCCCATCCAGCCTATCAGCATGACGATTTTTCCCGGCGATTCAACTCCGGTTGATACAAGCCACACTCCGGCAAGTAAAGCGGCAACTTGACCGAACGAGACTAAAGTATCGCGGGCGTAGTAAGCGCCGATGTAGTCCGCCCACATTGTTTTGGCCTGGGTAGCCACTTCGTCCCAGTGTTCGCGGTACTCTTTGACCATCTCGCGCTCTTTCCCTGACATCTTTACCAGCTTCACATTTCGGAGAATCTCGCTTTGATGCTTGGATTGGGCATTCCACTTTTTTCGGTTTTCGGAAAATCTCGGATAGAAAACCGCATTAAAGCGAAATTGTATAACCAGGTAAACGGCCGCAAAAATCAAAACGATTACCCCCAGCATCCAGTTAACGAAAATAATTGCTATGGAAGCAAAAACTATTTGCGTTAAAAACGGAAGCAGAGAGTAAATGAAGCCGTTTAAAAAGTTTCCCGTAGCCGAAACCCCGCGGTTTATCACCGTGGACCTTAATCCGGAGTTTTCGTTGATGTGTTGCCCCAGCGAAAATCCGAAAAGTTTCTCAAGCGCTTTCTCACCGGCTCTGGCCTGAAGTTCCAAAGTAAGATGTTTTACCTCGTATTTCTCGCGTATGTTATTAATTACATTTGAAAGGAGGTAAACAGCCAAGATGACAAGTCCAAGATAAAAAGAATCAACAAATGGAGCTTTGGACGCCAAGTTGTCAAAAATCTTGCCCTGGAAATAGGGGAGAGACAAGAACATTAATTGCCCTATGGTCAGGAGGACAAATATCACCGTTGCCTTGCCGGCAAACGGCGAGTAGTTCTCGCGTATGATTTTGAAGAAATCCTTAATTTTTTGCATTTGGTTTCCTTTGTGAAGAACGATAATTAATGCAATAATATCATTTTTATACACGAATGTCAAATACAAAAAAACCACATTGTACCGGCTTCGGTTCATCGGCCCATTCGTACGAATGGGCCGATGAAAGGAACCAAGATGTTAATCCGTGAGTTGCGGCTGAAGGACTTTTTTGTGTTTGTCGTCACATTTTGGCGTTTTTTGTTGACACATGATTGCGGAGATATAATATTAATGGATAGAGCAGAAACAGGTGTAAACACAACACAATCTACCGTGCGTTGAGGATAGCTTGACCCTATTTTGTCCAATGCTATTATTTTATTGCCAAGTATCGTGGGCGGAGTTACGGGGACACATGCATTATTTTCATCATGTGATGAGCGTGCGGACTTATCTAACCAAACGCCAGATGAAGATAGTGAAGCTATTTTCCGAGTGGGCCATTAAACAGAGGATTGACTGCACGAGATTGGCCGAACTTGACCGCAAAAGCGGGTGACTTGTAATCATCCGCTTTTTTACTGGTTTTTACCGGAAGTTCGGATTTCTCGTGGAAACATTACTACGCGGTCGCGTAGTAATGTTTCCATGGGGACTATAACAATTGCGTGAAAAGTGCGGGGTGAAAAACCTATTTTGCGCGCAGGTAGAGATAAATGTCCTCAACCGCCTTGACACCGTCGCCGGCGGCGATGTTGTTTTGGTGGTATAAAATGTCGGTGGCGTCGCCGGCGGCCCAAATGCCAAGTTGATTAGTTTGTTGGTTTCTTGGGTTAATCCTGATGCGGTTATATGGATCTAAATCCACAATATCTTTTACGAAATCAGTGTTTGGAATTTGGCCGGTTTCAACGAAGATTCCTTTTACCGAAAGTTCAACCGATTCACCCGTTTTTTTGTTTTTGTAAACCAGACCGTCAACAAATTTATCGCCCCTTACTTCCACCACGTCAACATTTTCCACTGCTTTCATTTTTGGATTAGAGAGCACCTTTTCAACTGTTCCCGGGTCAGCTTTCCACCCCTTGCTGTGGTTTAAAAGAGTGACGCTTTTCGTATAAGCCAGAAGTTGGGCGGCTGTCTCAAAGGCGGCGTTGCCGCCGCCTATAACCGCCACATCAGCTCCGGAGAACATCGGGCCGTCGCAGGAGGCGCAATAGGTGAGACCCTTGTGTTCCAGAACGTCGGCGTTTAAAGCCTGAAGTTTTCTCCGGGAACTGCCGGTTGCGACCAAAATAGATTTAGCGTGGAATATAGCGCCGCTTTCGGTTGTCACCTCAAATTCACCTCCCGTTTGCGCGGAAGTTTCGGCAAATAAATCTGTTTTTTTGACGGAAGTGACTTTTTCGCCCTCTTTTATGGTCAGAATATCACCGGCATAAGTGTTCACATGCCTTTTTAAGTTTTCGGCGAGTTCGGCGCCCGAGATAGCCGGCGTGCCGATCCAGTTTTGTATTTCAAAAGAGACGGCTGATTGGCCGCCGAATTCAGAGGTGATGAGGAGTGTTTTCAGGCGCTTGCGCGCGGCGTAAACGGCGGCGGCGGAACCGGCCGGACCTCCGCCGATAATTATCAAATCATAGGTTGTAGGTTGTAGGTTGTAGGTTGTAGTCATTCGGATAATTGAGTTATCAATTTGTTAAGCATTTTCATGGTTTCTTCGAGAAGTGTTTCTACTTCTCGATAATCCAAATTTTCTCCAAATGGCAATTGTTTGACAATAAGTAGATGTGTTTCAAGCTCCGCCCCCGATCCAAATGCGTTTATAAGAAAACTGCGATAATCTTTTCTTGTTCCACGACGACTCCCCTCGGCGATATTGGCAGGAATGGAGACCGCAGACCTTCTTATTTGAGAAGTTAGGCCATACACTTCTTCTCTGGGAAAATTTTCTGTTAATTTATATATTTTTAATACGAGAACAATGCTTTTTTGCCAGACGATTAAATCTTTGTAAGATTTTAGCTCCATTAAGTTTTACTACCCACTACAACCTACTCACTACCAACTATTTTTTACCGCGGCGCAAAAACGCCGGAACTGCCGTCCAATCGTCGTCTTGGTTTTCGGACATGGCCTCTCCGCGAGCTTCCGGTTTTTTCGCCCCGTCATGAATGAGGGCGGTTGCCACTGATTCCTTTTTCTCTTCCTTCTTTTCCTCTTTTTCTTTACTTCCTCCGCCAAGTTGAAACAGAGATTTTCTCGGCACGTTTGTCGGGAAGCCGGTGGCAATAACGGTAATTTTGACCTCGCCCTTTTTGAGCTTGTCGTCTTTTATGGCGCCGAAGATGACTTTGGCTTCTTTGTCTATGGACTCGGTTACGATTTTTGCGGCCTCCTGCACTTCGCTCATGGCCAAATCATCTCCGCCAGCGATGGCAAAGAGCACCCCCTTCGCTCCGTCAATGGCAATATCGAGAAGAGGGGAGTTGATGGCCGCGTGAGCCGCGTTCTCGGCGCGTTTGTCGCCGGAAGCCCGACCTATGCCCATCAAAGCCGAACCAGTATTTGACATGACGGCCTTGATGTCGGCGAAGTCTACGTTAATGATGCCTGGCGTGGTTATAAGTTCGGAAATTCCCTCAACCGCTTGGCGTAAAATCTCATCGCACATAGCGAACGCCGATTTAACGGACGTGTCTTTTGTAACGATTGAAAGCAAACGGTCGTTTGGTATTACAATCAAAGCGTCCACTTCTTTTTCAAGCTCCTCCAGCCCCTTTTCGGCGATTTTCATTCTTTGGCTGCCTTCAAAGAAAAACGGCTTGGTAACTACGCCGACAGTAAGAATTCCCTGTTCACGGGCTATGCGCGCGATAACGGGAGCGGCCCCCGTGCCGGTGCCTCCTCCCATACCGCAAGCGATGAACGCCATGTCCGCGCCCTTCAAGACATCTTGGATTTCCTCCTTGGTTTCTTCGGCGGCGCGCTTGCCGATTTCGGGATTCATTCCGGCGCCCAATCCTTTGGTAAGATTTTTACCGACATGGATTCTTTTTTTGGTGAGAGAATGATGCAAATCTTGAGTATCCGTATTTACCGCGATGAATTCCACGCCGTTTACTTTAGACGAGATCATGTGGTTTAAGGTATTGCATCCGGACCCGCCGACTCCGATGACTTTTATTCTGGCAAACGCTTCTATTTCCGGATTTACTTTTGGCATATTTTTATCGCTATTTGTAAGCAGGTTATATATAATGTGCTTTCTATCATAAAAGAGAAGAGGCAAAATAGCAAAGCATTTAAAATCACCGTTTGGCGATTGGCGGAAAAGCCATTAAAAACAAGGAATTTAGGTCGTTTTAGGTCCCACCCTAAACCCTAAACGCTAACAGCTAATCGCCCCTTCCTCCTACGGCAACAACTGCCTGGCGGAAGATGTCAAAGCGTCTTTCGTTTTGCCCAATAATTTTTTTAAATCCCTCAAAAATCCGCTGTCTTCAATGGCTGTCCCCGTGCCGCTTAACAAAGATAATCCGTAAGCCACAAACCACGACGAATCTCTGATCTTGCCTTTCGTTTCGTCGGCTACTTCCCGGCCAAAAACTTTTGCCGGAAGTTTGAGCGAAACCCTTGCCAGATCTTCTATGGTAGAAAGTCCCGATCCTCCGCCGGTTAAAATAATGCCCGCCGGCAAAAGGCCGTTCCGCCCAATTTTCTTTAGATGAATTTCAATCAGTTCAAATATGTCAATCATGCGGGCCTCAATGATTTCGTCAAGTTTTTTTCTTGAATACGGCTCCGCGCCTTCGCCGAGTTTCAGGAGCTCGGCTTCCTCCGGGGCGATTTTCAAGCCAAGAGCCATGTCGTTTGTGATGTCGTTTGAGCCGATAGGGAAAACTCCGAGAGATATGGGCGTGTCGTTTTCATAAACAACAACGGAAACCGTTTCAGCTCCGATATTAGCCAATACGCAACCTATGTTTCTCTGCCTTTTGGACAGGCCCGCGAGACCTGCCGCGATGGGAGAGGAAACGACATCCAAAACTTCAACCCCCGCGCTCTCCACCGCCTCAACCAAATCTTCAAGATGTTGGGATAAACACATTACGAAAAGAGTTTTTATCTCAAGTTTTAAGCCATGTAACTCCGTGGGCCGGCCCATAACCTCCTTGCCGTCCAGCTTAAATCGTACGGGTATCGTATGAATAATTTTTTTATTTTTGAGCTCACCCAGGTTCTTTTCGCTGTCTTCGATGGCTTTTTTTACATCAAGGCTGGTTACTTCGCCGTCTGCCCGCGAGACGATAGCTTGTCCGTTTGAAACAACGGACTCCAAGCTTATTCCTCCCATTGAAACATACGCTCTTTTTATTTTTATTTTTGAAATTTTTTCCGCCTCGCCGACAGCTTTCTGAATGCTTTTTATGACCTCGTCCATGTCAACGATGTAGCCGCGCCGCAAACCGTCTGATGGAGCGGATCCGGTGCCTATGACAACAGGGGGATTTTGGTCATTAAACCACTCGCTTACCACGATTTTGGTGGAGTATGTTCCGACATCTATTCCAACTGTTATTTTGCGTGTCATGGGGTTTAGAAAATAGAGAATGGAAGGTGGGAAGTAGTAAAGAATAGAATATAAAGAAACAGGAAAGTTGCAGTATCGCGACTTTCAACTTTCTACTCTTGAAACCTAAACCTTCTTCTTATCTCGGTTTCTCTTTTTTCCATTATACTCCCATGCGACAATCCTTTCAAATGACAAAGCCCGTGCGTATAGAGAAACGGCAGAAAATTCGCAAATGTTTTCTCAAAATTTTTGGCGTTTTTTCTGGCTTGGCTTAGACAGATAATAATTTCCCCCTCGTCTTTCGAAAAAGGGAAACTTAAAATGTCGGCTGGGCTATTTTTACCGCGATATTTTTTATTCAGCCTTTTGGATTCTTTGGCGCCGACAAAGGCCACGGAGAGCCGGTAGTTTTTACCCAACACCATGTTCTTCAAATTAACAAAAGGCAAGCATGGAAGCTTGCCTTTTGTTAATCGTATAATTGAAACCCTATCTGAAGTCGTCGTTTCCATCTATCTTTAGTGATTTTTACCCCGTGGTGAACTGAGTTTGCGCTACGCCCCGTAGCGAGCTCCGCTCTGCTACTGGGGAAGTTCTACTACTGGGGCCATTTACCGTTTACCCCCTTTTCTGATTGGTTTTTCGGTTATTTTGCCCAACTTTTTTAATCGTTCAATTTCTATCCGCCTGGAGATGCTTTTGATGGTTGAGTTTTTGCGGGCCAGTTTTGACTTCGGGCGGTCGTTATAACGGGTGGCGCGGGCGCGGTTTAAAACGCCGGATTCCTGAATCCGCTTTTGAAAACGGCGGATCAGGTTGACCCCCGACTCATTGGCGTTTTTTGATACTTCAACAATGGTTTTACTCATGACATAGCTAGACTAACATATTTTTGCTTGTTATGGCAAGCCCCGTGTTTGTCTTGATACGAAACCGAAACAAAAAACCCCGATTAATTCGGGGCAATGACTGACTAGCCTTAGCCATTTGACAAAAGACGGTACTGCTTGTATTACGCAACTGCCCTTATAGCAACAAATCCCACTGTGTTTAAAAACAATAATCCCGTGAGGTTTAGCCTTGCCGACAACAAAAAGCTATGCAAGGGTAGTTTCCTCATATTTGTATTATTTACGTTTTACACGCTATCGCGTGTAAAACGTAAAATTGGTATAGTTTAATTAATTCTATGAAAACCGAAAGTGGAGATAAAAGGAAAAGGATCGGGTCAAAACAACAAAAAATTCTGTTACTTTTGATTGGAGGTTTAATATTGGGTCTTTCGCGCTCCCCCAGCCAACAATTACGCGCCATACGAGAACTAAAGAAGGAGTGGAAAGAAATTAATCGGCGTACGTTGAACGAGGGGATAAACAACCTTTATAAATCAAAATTAGTTGAAACAAAAGACAGCCGTGACGGTACGCTCACACTGGTGCTTTCCAAAGAAGGAGTGCGGGTTGCTTTGCGATATAATATTGACAATATCGCAATAAAAAATCCGGGGCATTGGGATAAAAAATGGCGAATGGTGATGTTTGATGTGCCGGAACGACTCAAGCGCGTTCGCGAAGCACTACGGATGCATTTTAAAAACATGGGTTTCTATAAGTTTCAGAAATCAGTTTTTGTTCACCCCCACCCCTGCGACAGCGAGATTGAATACATTATGGAATTTTACAATGCGCGCAAATATGTCAGATTCGTCGTTGCTACGGAAATAGACAATGCCCTTGTGTTGAAAAAACATTTTCAACTTTCTTGATCAACTATTCCGCCAGTATATTCGGCCTGCTATTACTGGCGCTGCTAGCTAATCACTCATCTTACGTTTTACTTGCTATAGCAAGTAAAACGTAAATTGATGGGGCAAGTGAAGTAGATAGCGAATTGTCGGTAATAAGTTGTAGGTTGTTAGTTATTTTATTTTCTTCAAATACTCGGCCAGGTCGCCGATTTTGACGCTCTCCTGCGAGCGGGTTTCCATATTGCGCACTATGGCCATGCCTTCAAGGGCTTCTTTTTGTCCGAATATTATGACATAAGGAATAGCCAGATTTTCGGCTGCTCCAAGTTGCCCCGCCAAACTGTCTTTGGAAAGGGATTGCATTATTGGGACGCGCGCTTTGCGCAAAATTTCTATCACGTTCAAGCTTTTTAGTTTTGCCTCCAGTCCAAGTTGAATAAAATAAACTTTTGGTTTTTTGAGAATACGCGGGGTCAGTTTTTTGTGGCGCGGAGACATTATTATTCTGTCCACGCCGACGGAACTTCCGACCGACGGCACATCTTTTTTCCCCCCAAGAGATTTTGCCAAATAATCGTAACGGCCACCCGAGGCCAAAGCAAGCGGCGCTTCTTCGGGCGCGACCATTATTCCATCGATACTCACGCCCGAGACATCGCCCTCGGTTGCTTCGCTGATTTCAAACACCGTTTTTGTGTAATAGCTTAAACCGCGCACCAGATTTTTGTTAATGCGATAAGGCAGTTTCATTTCTTCCAGATGCTCAAGCACTTCCTTGAAGTGCGTCTTGCAGTCGTGGCAAAGAAAAGACATCGGGTCCGGCGCGCCTTCTTTGATTGCCAGGCATTTTGGATTTTTGCAATCAAGAAGCCGCAACGGATTTAGCTTCAGCCGATCTTTGCAATTCGCGCAGACCAGATTAATGTGCTTTTTGTAATAATCGGTTAATTCACGCAAATAAGGCGGACGGCATTCTTTGTCACCGATAGAATTTATTTCAATAACCAGTTTTTCAAAACCGGCTTCGTTTAAAATAGTCATCGAGGTGCGAATGACGATAGCGTCGGCGATACTTTTTTCCGTACCCAAAACTTCCAAACTAAACTGGTAGAATTGGCGAAATCTGCCTCGTTGCGGGTTTTCGTGCCTGAAATAAGGACCGTAGGAATAAAGCATTACCGGCTGGGGCAGGGATTGCATTCCTTGTTCAAGGTAGGAACGCATTATGCCGGCCGTGCCTTCCGGGCGCATTGCCAAGTGATCTCCGCCTTTTGTTTTCAAGGTGTACATTTCTTTGTCCACGATATCCGTGCCGATTCCCACACTTGCCGTAAAGACCTCAATTTTTTCAAGTATCGGCGTTTCTATCGGTTTGAAACCATAGTAGACGGCTATTTCCTGGGCCTTTTCAAAAAGCCCCTGATAGCCGTAGAACTCTTCTCCCGAAATATCGCGCATCCCCTTGGGGGATGAAAAAGTTTCTTTTTGCTGTTTTTTTTGCGCAGTCATAATTTGTGTTTATTCTTTTAATCGGAACTTATTTCAAAAAATTGTTTTAATTGTAGCTTCCCGGCAAAAAAGAGGCTTCGCTTATGGGCAAAAGCCGGAGAATAGCGCGTCCCACGATATGATCTCTCGGTATCGTTCCGATAAACCGCGAGTCCAAAGAGACCGGACGGTTGTCTCCCATGACAAAATATTCGTTGGGATCGATTATTACTTTAAAATTTTCTACGCGGGTATTTTTCACGTAAGGTTCCATTACAACAAACCCATTTTCGTTTTCCTTGTTTTTTATAGTTATCACCCCGCCGTTTATCTCCACCGTTTCGCTCGGAAGTCCCACAATTCGTTTAATAAGAAACTCGGCTTCTTCGCGCGGTTTTTTCAAAATCACAACATCCCCTCGTTTTGGTTCCCCGAGACGATAAGTTAATTCGTCAACTATCAAATATTGGCCGGTTTCAAAGGTGGGCGACATTGAGGCCCCGGAAACAATAAATGGCTGGGCGACATAAAGCCGGAACGGAATGACAATAGCGAGAGCGATGATGGTGAAGCGGAAAAAATCTTTCCAGGACGAGTCGTTTTTTTCTTCCGGTGACGCGGATGGAGTATTATTTTCATTCCTATTTTGGTTTTCAATCATACGTGCGCGAATAATACTATGTAGTATCTGCTTGACGCAATAGAAAAACGCGTGTTAGAGCAAAAAAATGCAAAAAGAAAACGGCGGCGCGTATTCGCGCCGCCGCATGAGCGATCAGTTTCAGAGAATTTCGTCGATGAGTCTGGCCTTAAGCGCTTCACTGGCGCTGAAGGCCGTATCTTTTCGAAGCCATCCTGCAATTATTTTTTTATTTTGTTTTGTTCGACTGGCATAGATTCCCGCAACTATGGCGTTTTTCTCTTCAAAGTCCGCCAACCTTTTCTTTTGCCATTTACGATTGCGCAGATCTTCTTCCCTTATGTCCGCGTGATTTGTGATACCGTGAACGATCATTCGTGCGTGAGCCATCATGCCTCTTTTCGCACAAGCTTGAAGAATGACGGAGGCCATTGAGGACGCTTCGCGATAGACGATTCCGTTTATCGGCGCTTTAGAATGACGAACGATGTCATACATGTCTAGTCCTGGGAAAAAACTTCCTCCGCTACTCCCGATGTACAACGTAATCGGCTCCGATTCGCTTCGGGCGTTAAGGAGGACAATGGCTGGACCTAAAACATCGGCCCACTTTCCATTGACTTCCCCGTCAAAATACATGATTCTTTTCGCCAAAAGTTCGGCTGGAACACCCATCTTGATCAGTTCGGGATGCATGGTTGCCTCTCGTGGTAGTTGTGTTTTTGTGCGTGTGTGCTAGAATTAGGTTACAATTAATCTCTAAATTTGTCAAGGGGTTAAATTTACAAGATTAAATAGCAGTTAATAATATGAGTATACTAGAAAGTATTTTTGGTGGTGAAAAAGACAATAAAGACGTAGAAAAACAATATACAGGGAGTGCCCAAGTAGACCCTAAAACACTGGAAGTTAAGACACCGGATCAGTTGGCAAAAGAGGCGGAAGAAAAAGAAAAAATGGGTACGGACCCGTGGCGCGAACAGCCGTAAATTTTTTATGGAATTAAAACCCCTCACTGCTGGCAGAGAGGGGTTTTGTTCTGTTAATATGTCTTTATGTCATACACAATCATCGGCCTCGGGAATCCGGGGGAGGAATATGAAAATACGCGCCACAATACGGGGCGTATTGTTTTGGAAAATTTTAGAAAGAAAAATGATTTTTCGGATTGGAAAATTGATAAAAAATTAAAAGCGTTAGTATCGGAAGGGAAAGTTGCGAAAGACCCCAGTAGCAGAGCGAAGCTCGCTACGGGGCAAGAAAAGATAATGCTCGTTCTGCCGGAAACTTTTATGAATAATTCCGGCAAGTCGGTCGCGCTTTTGGTGAAAAATAAAAAGGCCGCAGAACGGCTGATTGTTATCCACGACGATTTGGATATACCGCTTGGCTCAATGAAAATTTCTTTCAATCGCGGAAGCGGCGGACACAAGGGGATTGAATCAATAAAACGCGCGATTAAGACAGAAGCGTTTATTCGCCTGCGCGTAGGCATATCGTCCGCCACTCCAAGCGGAAAAATAAAAAAGCCAAAGGGGGACAAGGCGGTCGCCGATTTTATTCTTGGAAAATTCAAACCGAAAGAAATGGAAGTAATGAAAAAAGTCGGGAAGCGCGCAAGCGATGCCCTCGCTCTGATTATTTCCGAAGGAAAAGAAAAGGCGATGGGGGAGTTTAACTAATAGTTTGTAGGTGGTCGTGAGTAGTTGGTAGGGGGTAGGAAATTACAAATACAAATACAAACAGAATACGAAAATTAAACGAAGAGTTGCGGAAAATTCTATTCTAGTATTCTCAAGAATACTAGAATAGAATTTTTGAGTAGTAAAATCACGTACAAAAAAAAGAAAGCCCGCAAGTCGCAGTGTCGCGATCACGGGCATCGTTTCCAATGTAACATAATTCTATTTCTTCCCACGGACACTCGTGAGAGAAATATCTCTGTTGTCCTCGTCCATTAACCGAGAATCGTCAATGGAGAGCTCAAGGCTGTTGCTGGTGTCTGCTTGCATAGCACCCTTTGGGGTCCGCCGAGATCAACCCCAATCTGCTTCAGATGATAGCAAACTTACTATCTTTTGTCAAGCACAAAAAATGCCTTGTAAAAAGGGCGTTTTTGGTGCTTGACAAGTGAGTACCCATATTGTAGCTTTAATCACAGAAAAATTTAGTGGGAGTTCTTCGACTTTTTAAGGAGCAATAAATAATGCCAAACATAGCGTTAACGTCCAAGACAAAGCGGGCGCTTTCGTTCCCGCTTCAACAATGGCTGAAACAGAACCATAACGGGGAAAGACGCTTCAGCGATGCCGGTATTTCGGAAGGGAACCTTCGCAACATAAGGATGGGTCGGTGTACCGACAATTTTTTGTTTCAGTTCCAAAAAGAACTCGAAACCATCACCGGTCTTTCGATCGACAGGCTCTGTGTGGATGCCGCTAAACAAGAACTGTGGAGTAGGGGGGACAAGTTCCCGCAGATAACAACACGGGAAGGGCTCATTTCGGAACTTCGGAAGATGGCCCAAAACCGCTTGCACGAAATCAAGGATATTTTGCGGTCTGACGGCACACCGAGGCATTTCGAAAGAGACATGGCCGACCCGTCCAAACTATGGGTGACCAGGGTGACCAACGCCTTTAGGGCTCTGGAGTATTTGTGCGGCGGAAAGTCCGGTCAAGGCGCGCAAGGAAGCGGGGGTTTTAAATTTGTTATCGAGGATGAGCCGTTGTCCGGGAGAAGCAGTTCCGAGCGCACGGTTGATTCGATAATTTCAATCCTGAATTCCCTTGCCAATATGACCGACGCGAACATTGACCGCGACTCCGTTTCGGAAAACGCGAAAATCAATGCCGCTTCGGCTATGGCGAGGATGCTCGAGAAGATCGGGGTAACCCTGGCGACACTTAAAGCATTTGAAGAAAACAGAGGCGGTACCGACACGACTAACCTGAAACACGTTCTCAATATTTTGGGAAGGAAGTAAGATGGATATGGCAATGATGCGGCTTCGCATTACCGCCGAGATGATTATGAGTATCTTGGCGAGCGACCTTTACATCGACCCAAGCTGGTCGCTGTGGGAAATTGTCCGGAACGCCATATGCGCCCACATGAAGAACTCGAAAGAGTGGGTTCCTGGCGTGGGGCATGTGGAGATTTACATCGATAAGGAACATCCGATGTTGCCCGGAAACACCCTCGTGATACTCGATCACGGCAGGGGTTTTACCAAAGACGATATTGAACGTTTCTGCCACTTAGGACCGTCGCTTGAGGATTTGAAAAATAATCCCGGCGGTGGCAACGGCGGCGCGTCGCAAAAGCGCATTGGGCGGTTCGCCGCCCTGGCGCTTAATTCCAAGTGCTATCACGGCAAGGACCCCAAGTCGGGATTCTACGTGTTTACCAGGACGGCTGATTTCGGAGAAGTTACTATTATCCCGATGATTCCGGCCGACATTGAACGCGACCAGGGAATGATGCCGTGCCGGATCGACCCGAACGCGAATGAGCTCGGCTTCCTGAAAGGGATACGCGGCTCCTTTACGGCAATCGTCATCCCGAATTCGATGTACTCGTCATACGAGGAAATCAGGCACGACCTCAAGTGGCGGTTGCCGCGGAAAAAAGACCAGGCGTTCAAGATGGTGGTTGGGGGCGAGAAGTTGCTCCCGCCGCCGCTTGCTTCGCGGGTCAATATCGCTTCGCCCGACAACAGCATTGAGATTCACGCTGATCGGGCGAGCGATACGGACGAAGACGGGGGAATTTGGTTTGCGGACAAACAGAGCGGACTGCGCGTGGCGAAAGCTAAGTTCATCAGCGCCGCGCTCCCGCATCCTTACGGGGTATCGGAGCTGGTCGGTGACATTTTCGTGCCGAACATCTTGTCTAACCAGGACACCTCGCGCTTCAGTCTCACCGGCCGATACTTGAGGGGAAAGGATTGGAAGCGGGTGGTCAAGTTTCTGCATTCCCAGTCCGACAAGCTCCGCGCGATTCTGGGTGAAGACGAAGACAGCAGGAATTCTCCCATCAAGGAGACACTTTCTGGGGTTAGCAGTTTTTTTACCAGGGTGTGGGGTAAGCCTGATGTAGAGGATTTCGGCTGGGATGGGGCAGACGCTTTTGGACGGGGCGGCAAGACCAAACCGCCCAAGGACCCTGCGGAAGATCCCGACGACAAGATCCGCAAAAAACCGATTACTCGGAGCGGTGATGTAAAAACGGGCGGCGAAAAACCGCCCCAAAAACATCGCGGCAGCGCCATTAAGATCGGCGACCACACGTTCATTATGGCCCCTAATGGTCTTGATGCGCGTACTTTTGCCCAAGTGGAAGGCAACAAGCTCTGGGTCAATGAGCGCGGGTATCAGCTCCTGCCGCCGCGCAAGGAAGCGAGAGATGAGCACGTGATGAACGCAATCCTGTCCGCGGTGGCGCAGAGTCTCTACCCGGATAGCGTGTCTTACGCGCTTCAGTGGGTAGGCGACCGCCGGCTCGAACTTCTCGGAAAGAAATAGGAAATAGGTAATTGAGGCAAAAAAACACCCCTCTCTGCTCGCGCAGAAAGGGGTTTTATTTATATTTTTTCTTATCCTTTGGCAGGAGGTTTGGGAACCGGTTTTTTTATTTGTTCCACAAAACTCGCGACCTCTTTTTCGGCAAAAAGGGACTTTGGGTCCCAGGGCAGACTTTTTTCACTCCGCACCCACATATCGTACATCCCGTTATTTCCGCGATGCTTGAGAAACCCTTGAGAAATCGTTGCTTCTTTCCGCCAGCCGGATTTGGCAAAAACTTCTTGCGTATTCTTCCAGCCGAAGTCAGGAAACATTTCAATTCCGGTTTTTACGACACGACTATTGCTCCTATGCGTACGGATGCTGCCCAAGAGCGCGTTGTTGGCCCCGAGAAAATCATAGAGGCTATAAACGAACACCTCGACTTCTAGAAATCCATGTTGGTCCGCGATTTCCCGCAATTTCAGCCGACGTAGAGTAGTCGGCGTTTTGGCCGCTACTTCCTCGTTTCGGATTACCCTTGTAATTTCGGGATTTGCGCCGCAGTGTCTGTCGGAAGTCGACAAATCATCGCGCGAAGTTTCCCGGACGGGGGCTTCGCAAGCAAACACCGGAATTTCCGGCATATCGGCCCCGACCATTTTGCGGGGATAACCCTTGGCCACCAAATCAAGCGCGCGTTTGTGTTGCCGGAGTATTTCAAGCTCGGCTTTGACAGGCCCCTTCAAAGCGACAAGCTTCTCGCTGAATTTTTCAAGGGCATCTTTCTCGCTCTCAACTTTTCTTTTTTCAGCGATAAGTTTCGCTGTCGGATTTCCGGAAAAACGGATAGCGTCCGAAGCCGTTCTTAGCGCGGCCTCGGCTTCTTCAAGCGCCGCTTCAACTTTCATTTGAGCTTTGGCCATTTCTTCAAGCCACTCTTCGCGGCGCGAAATTTCGGCAACTAATGTTTCGTCACCCGAATTTGTTTCGACGCTCGGCGGAATATTCGTGCTCAAGCAGACTTCATAGAGCCGTCGGACAGCTTCGTGAACGTTACCCTTTTGAACCGCTTGGCTTATTGACGCGACAGTTTCCAAGAAAGCCCCGAACAATTTCGACCCCGGAGTTTGAGTTCCTTCGAAACCAAGCGCAAGCCACACCTCGCAGTCTTCTCTTGCGAAACGCAGAATATCTAGAGGCGAGAGATCTGGGGCGGGAACAGCTTTAAGTCCGTGCGTTTTATCGTTCATTTTGACCCTTAATTTGTTAACGAATCTGCTATTCTTCTAGCATATTTAATTAAACTTGTCTACTTTACAAAGTTGAAATTATTTGTATAATACGGAAAGTTCATTCATTGATAAAAGAAAGGAACTCCCATGGAGTTTCATCCGAAAGCGCGCGTTATCGGGCTTTTTCTCGATTTTGTCGCTGGTTATATGGCTCTTTCATCCGCCCGCCTGGCCACGCTTGGCGGCGAAGGTCTTGAGGCTTTGATTTGGCAGGAAAAAGGTATCGCGGGGGACAACGGCTGGCTTATCGAAAGCAAGCGCCGTTTGAGCCGGAGGCTCATCCGTCATTTCCAGTTCAGATATTGTTCCAAACTGGGAGCTTTCCCGAGATTGTTTCAGTCTGTCTGGGGAGCAAAAAAGGGAATAGATGGATTTCATCTCGACCTTTGCGGCACGTTTGAACCGAACGACAAAGATTTTGAGCGGATAGTTCCGCTCATCATGCGAAGCCGCGGACGGTGTTTTGCCGTTACGGTCGCCGACCAGCGACGTAATACATCCATTGAGCGTTTCGATAAAGTGGTAATTGAAGCGGAACGCTTACTTGGAGAGAAATCCTCGAGGGATTTTTTCGAGTGGCTTTTAGCAGAACAGCGGGAGTTGATTCCCGCCGGTATGGGAATCCATGCCGAACCGGTACTCGGTGCCAGTCGCGAGTTTGGTTTTGCCGTGAGCCTGCTTAAGTCACTCGTCAAAGCTCGTGCCTATGGACTGGACCATGTTGAACGCTACGTATACGCGTCAGACAAAAACGGGCGCCCGTTTCGGATGAGGACCTACTTTTTCCATTTTGCAAAAGGAAAAGGCAGTACCCGGTTTTTGAGGCCCGACGATGCGGTAAAGCTTTGGAAGGAATCAGTCCTGAAGTGCGTTATGGCGGAGGGGCTCCAGACAATCGTGGTAAAATCAACACCCGAAAGGGAGAAGGAGCAGCAAATGCCACAACAATTGGCAAGTTCGAAGTATCGTGAGTTGGAAGCCCTCGCAATTGCGGCTGGCGGAGAATGCCACAAGCAGTTCCTGGCTTTGGAAGTGGAAGCGATTTTCGGCCAGCGGATTAAGTCCGCTATTACCGAGGCTCTGCTTAACGACCCGAGGAACACCGAGGTTCCGGTTCCGGGAAGCTCGACGCGGGTGGTTACGAAAGGCGGCAAAAAAACCGCTGTCGGTCTAATCGGTATAAATGAAGCAAACTTCGGCGGAGACAAAGCTCTTGCCACCCAGCTCTACTTGCTTTGGGGCAAAGCCGACGGTGAAGAAGCGTACGCGGAAGCCGAAAAGGAGGCTGTCGCGGTGCTCGGGTTGACCGGCCGGAAGTATTCCAAGAATCGGATACGGAAGGTCGGCGCTCATTTGGCCAGGACCCAAGGTAAGTTTCGCCCGAACTTTGTGAAGCGGGTAATGGCCTGTTTCGCCAATCAGCTCGAGAGTCAGGCTGATTATCTCAGACTGCTTGCCAGCGCCTACTCGAAAATCGAGGGAAAAACTATCACCGCCGAAGAACTGGCTGAAGAAGCAAAGACGGCGATGTAAGCCGGATTTCGCGTTAGAACCAACAAGGAGTGCCAATCGGCACTCCTTTTTTCTTTTTTCTTTGTTGTTTGTCGTAAGTCGTCGATCGTTGGTCGTAGGTTGTCTATTTCTTCTTACTCTCGTCCAAATAACTAAGGGTCATTCTTTGTTCTTTCGGCTCAAAGAAGGTGATTTGAAAATTGTAGGTTTTGCCGAGCTCTAGCGAGGAGCGGAGCTTTTCTTCCGTCCCGAATTCCGAAATATGAGCAAGTCCGGCCACCCCTTCTTCTATGGAAACAAGGGCGCCGTGTTTGTTGAATTTGATGACTATGCCGTTTACGATATCGCCTTTCTTGTATCGTCCCTCCACTCCCTTCCACGGATTTTCCTTGAGAGCTTTTATGGAAAGCGATATTTTGCCGTCTTTTATTTCTATTATTTTGGCTTTTACTTTTTGGCCGACTTTAAACAAAGCTCGCGGGTCTTCAACCAAGCCCCAATCAATTTCGGAAATATGGACCAACCCCTCAAGCCCTTCCTCGACTTTTATAAAGATGCCGAAATCAACGGCGCCGGTAACCTCACCCTCCACCTCGTCTCCCATGGCGTATTTGGAAACAATTTCCTGTCTTTCCTCCTGGTCAAAACCCTTCTCGGAAAAAATAAGTTTTCCTTCTTTTGGCACGGCGGAAATTATTGACAGAGGAATTTTGGTCCCGACCAGTTTTTTGAGTTCACGGAGAATTTTTTCCTTGTCGCCGTCTTCCACGCGGGGATAATGTTCCGGCTTAAGCTGGGAAGCGGGGAGAAATCCGGAAATACCCTGCCATTCTATGATAAGCCCGCCCTTGTTGGCTTCTTTGACTTGGAGCATTAGAACCGTTTTCTTTCGTATGGCGTCTTCCGCTTCGCTCCAGATAAGCGCCTGACGGGCCTCTTTCAAAGATAGCTCTATATACCCATCTTCACCCTCAACGAGAACTACTTTGGCCTTGACCAAATCTCCGACGTTAATTTTTTTTATGGTATCGCGGGCGTTTAAATATTCGCGGCCGAAAATAATTCCCGTGCCAAACGGTTTCAGGTCTATATAAACCGCACTTCGGGTAATTGAAATTACCGGCCCTTCAATCAGGTCTTCGTTCTTCGGCATAGGAGCGCTTTTGTCCAAGATCAGTTTGCCGGACGGAGCGGTCTTTTCGTCTATGCTTACGGGAATAGCGTCAATAATTTCCGTTATTTCGGTGTTTGCATTCATAATTGTCCAATTTACCCCACGCCGCCAAGGCTCCGCGGGGTGTTTTCTTTCGCTGTCGCTCAAGAAAACAAAAAACCGCACGCATGCGGTTACGCCTTTTTGGTTCCGCCACATACTCCCTTTTCCGTTTGTGTCGGGGTTACCTTTAAAGCTCCGCTAGTAATGGGTCTAATATACACAGACGGGTATAAAGTTGCAAGTATAAAATAGGAAATGGAAAGTAGAAGGTGGAAAGTGGGGGGGGTGGAAAGATGCAAGAAAAAAAATGGGCAAGCCCGCACACTAACTTTGATACCGTTTTGCTTCCTTTAAATAAAACCTAAAGTATAGCGCAGATTTTTAACACTAAATTTCGCTTTGTTTCAAATGTACAGCAAAACATAAGAAGAAGCAGTATCAATGTTAGTGTGCGGGCAAGTGAAAAGGCGGCTGTTGGGCCGCCTTTTGGTGAGCTGTTCAGTTCCCAGTCGCTCCTACTGGTGTTACGCCTTTCGGCGAAATTCAACGCATAGTTGCCATCTCCCCGTAATTTGGCGACGATAAGAAGAAAAAAGAAACAAAAGGCCTTGGGGCCGGGCTGACCTTTCGGTCCCGAGCCCGGCCCCCTCGGCCACCAGCCACACGGCGACGCGCACGGATTGAAAATAAGGCGCGGCGCACTGGCTGGGTCCTGCTCGGCGGGCGTATCTCGCGGCGATGAGATGCCGTGTTTTTGGAAAAATAACTCTCCAAAAACGGGTTGCGGCAATATCGCGGCGATTGTCCGCCGAACTCCGACTAACGGTTGCGGACCCCGTTATCGCTCTGAAAAAAACAAAGACGAAAGACGGCGTATCTCACGCGCGCTAGCGGAGCTTCCTACGCGCCCCATCCCATGCCACATCTGGCCTTGGGCGGAGCGGACCTCTTTATGGCTGGTCAGGCCCCGCGCTTTTCAAAAGCGCGCTTCGTGGCACAGGCCGCGGAGCCGGTTACTTCGGATTAAAGGTGGTCCCGCTGCCGGCGCCGGCCTTGCTCGAGTTGATGTCGGTCATGCTGCCCATGGAGTTATACATGCCTCCGGTCTCACGATTCGGCCCTGCTCGGATTTCGTCGTGCATTTTTTGCCTCTCTTCTGTGGTTTGGATGTACTCCGTCGGCCCATCGGAAAAATCTCCGTAGCTAACGTTCTTCATAGCTTAGCACAACCCGTATTTCCTGTCAACCCCGTAGTAGAGAGTACTCACTACGGGGCAAGGCCTCTAAATGACAAAGAGCCATCCTTGTCCAAATAAACGTTGCGGAATAAGGGTTATTTAATCCAAGGACTCCCCTTGGAAAAAACCCCTTGGAAAAAACAAGAACAAATTCAAAGCCCCGGACGCGATGCCGGGGCTTTCGTGGGCTATGTGTCCACGGATTTGGGCGGGGATTGAACCCGCGGAAAATTGGTTTTTTCGGTTTACCTGTGGTTAGCTTCAGCCAACCTAGGGCGGCCAGTACCTGATCGAACGCGTGGTGGACATCGCTTGCCTCCTGTTTTTTGTTAGAGACAGCAAATTTTTGGTTTCCAGAACACAAAAATCTTTTACGCGCTAAGTCCTCCTCGTTAAAGTGGAGTTGTTAGATAGCGGCCGTGCGGCCGGGATCACCCCCTTTCTGCGGGAATACTTTCTCCCGCGTACTACTGAAATATTTCTATCATACCGGTCTAAAATTGCAATAAGGTGGTGTGGATAATGTTTTGGGAATTAAGACATTGGGAATTTATTGAAAATTGTAAAATTGAAAATTTATGGGGTTTTGCTATGATGCAGGAATGGTCATCACTTACTACGGCAAACAATTTTTCAAACTTCAGCTCGGGGATACGGTTATAGCGGTGAATCCAATAAGCAAGGATTCCAAACTTTCGGGCGCGCGTTTTGGCGCGGATGTCGGGTTAATTTCCGTTAATCGTCCTGACTACAATGGCGCGGAAGTCATTGGCTTTGGCGAAAAACAGCCGCTTATTATTTCTGGACCTGGGGAGTACGAGATTAAAGGGATTTTCATAAAAGGATTTGCGAGCGAAGCGGAAATTGACCCCTCGACTTCCAGCGACGCAGATAGGAACAAGTCGCTCGGGGCAGGCGGTGAAAAATTTATAAATACTATTTATACCTTGTCGCTGGACAACATAAACATTTGTATTTTGGGCGCGCTAACAACAAAACAAATATCAGCAGAAACAAAAGAAGCAATTGACGGGGTGGACATGCTTTTTGTGCCGGCTGGATTGTCCGGACTTACGCCACGCGACGCATACAATCTAGCCTCCTCCTTTGAGCCAAAAGTCATTATTCCGATGGATTACGACGCCCCGTCTCTCAAGACATTTCTCAAAGAGGGCGGAGCGGAAGGAACCGACGAACTTGATAAATACACGGTCAAGAGAAAAGACATAGAAAATATGGAGGGGGAAATTGTTTTGCTGAAACCACAGGGGTAGTTAGTAGTGAGTAGGTTGTAGGTTGTAGAAAATTCATTTTTATACCTCGTATTTTGGGGTTTTCTACTCACTACTCACTACAACCTATTTATATGGACTATTTGCACAAACTTCGCGAGAAACCGATACACGTACGCCGTGCTATTTTGACCGTATCGACTTTTGGCGTTACCGGCATTATTTTTTTAATATGGCTTTCTTACTGGGTCGGCTCGATGAGCGAAATGGGCAGGAGCGATGTCATTTCACAGACAGCCTCCGCCGCAAGCGGGCAACCCCCGTCTTCTCTGGTAAAAGAAAATTGGAGCGGGCTGGAGGATGCTTTCTTTAGTGGTTTGTCCGAAATTAAAAATCAGCTTAGGTTTTAGGGCGAAAAGAGAAAAACGAAAAGTTAAAAAAACAGAATACATCTCGGCATAAAAGGGTCGTTTTTTCTTTGAAAAAACGACCCTTTTATGCTAGAATAAACAAGTATTATGGCAAAAGACAAAGAAACAATCGCGCCAAAACGCGAAGAAGGGGCGGGCATTATACCCGTAGGCATTTCCAAAGAGATGAAAGAATCTTACTTGGATTACGCCATGTCCGTCATTACTTCCCGCGCTCTGCCCGACGTCCGGGACGGATTGAAACCGGTGCATCGGCGTATTCTTTTTTCCATGCACGAAAAGGGATTGACCGCTTCGGCCAAATTCCGCAAGTCGGCTACGGTTGTCGGCGATGTTTTGGGAAGCTATCATCCCCACGGAGATTCTTCCGTTTACGAAGCGATGGTAAAGATGGCGCAGGATTTTTCTCACCGCTATCCGCTAGTTTTGGGGCAGGGAAATTTTGGTTGTTTTACAAAAGACACAAAAGTGCGGCTCGCGGACGGCCGCAACCTCTCATTTGAGGAATTAATTGCGGAAGATTTACAGGGCAAGAGAAATTACACTTTCACAATTAACTCTGATGGACGAGTTGCCATTGCCCCCATCGTAAAGCCACGTCGTACGAAACGCGGGGCTGAAATTATGAAGGTGGTACTCGACACGGGCGAAAGTATTCGTTGCACCCCGAACCACAGATTCTTATTGAAAAACCAAACGTATGTTGAGGCGCAGAACCTGACATCGGGGATATCTCTCATGCCTTTCTATGCGCGCCTTTCTACGCCGGAGGATGTCCCGCTTTCGGACATGAAAGGTTACGAGATGGTCTTGCAACCGCTAGAGATGAAATGGGAGTTTATACACCATCTTGCGGATGCTTATAACATTGAGCACGGCGCTTACCCGATGGCTCGCGGTCGCGTACGCCATCATAAGGAGTTAAGCAAGCGCGCGACCATGTGGCAGACCGGAGTATCAAAGTACTACGATGGAGATATAGAACGAATTCCCGCAGAGGTAAATGGCAATCACAAAGTCAGCCGGATAGAATTTTTGCAAGAACATGAGGATGTATACGATCTAACAGTGCCGAATACGCATAACTTTGTATTATCGGCAGGAGTATTCGTGCACAATTCAATCGACGGGGATTCCGCCGCCGCTTACCGTTATACGGAGGCCAAGATGTCCCGAATTTCCGGAGAAATGCTCCGCGATTTGGACAAAGAAACAGTTCCGTGGAATCCAAACTACGACGGCACCAAAAAAGAGCCCGCCGTTCTTCCGGCAGCTGTGCCGAACCTTCTTTTGAACGGCACGCTCGGTATTGCCGTCGGCATGGCCACATCCATTCCTCCGCACAATTTAGGCGAAGTTGTTGATGCCACGATCGCTTTAATTGACGATGAAGAGGCCACCAACGAGGACTTGCTTAGATTTGTAAAAGGCCCCGATTTCCCGACCGGAGGAATTATTTTTGCCGACAAAGAAGTTCACCACGCCTACGCCTCCGGACGCGGCGGTGTCGTTTGTCGCGGAGAAGCGGAAGTCGTTGAAACAAAAAGCGGACAATTCCAAATAATAATCGGCTCCATCCCGTATCGCGTCAACAAGTCCGACCTCATCGTCAAAATAGCCGACTTGGTTCACGAAAAGAAACTTGAAGGAATCAAAGACATCCGCGACGAGTCCACCAAAGACATCCGCGTCGTTATAGACTTGAAGACGGGGGTGCATCCCCAAAAAGTGCTTAATTTTCTTTACAAGCACACGGAGCTTGAAAGCACTTTCCATTTCAACGTTTTGGCCCTTGTTGACGGCGTGCCCAAAACCCTTTCACTCCGCGCAATGCTCAAGGAGTTTATCTCTCACCGTGAAATCATTGTCCGCAAACGGACGGAGTTTGACTTAAGGAAGGCCGAAGACCGCGAACACATACTTGTCGGCCTCAAAAAAGCCCTTGACCACATAGATAAAATAATAAAGACGATTAAGGGGTCAAAAGACGCCGTCTTGGCTCATGCCAATCTGATGAAGGAATTCAGGTTTTCCGACAAACAAGCGGCCGCCATTTTGGAAATGAAACTCCAGAAACTGGCTGGACTTGAACGCAAGAAAATAGAAGACGAGCTTTTGGAAACCGAGGGGCTTATAAAAAAACTGAAAGAACTTTTATCAAGCGCCAAGAAAATTTTGAAAGTGGTAAGGGACGAGCTTCTTGAAGCAAAAACGAAATATGGCGACGAACGCCGGACAAAGGTTATAAAAAGCGGAGTCAAAATTATTTCGGAAGAAGACCTGATACCGGAGAAAGAGTCCATGCTTGTTTATACCGCCGGCGGTTACGTCAAGCGCACCGATCCGGGGGAGTATCGCGTCCAAAAGCGAGGCGGGGTGGGGGTTGTTGATTTGGACACGAAAGAAGAAGATTTTGTGACGCACTTGCTTTCCGCCAATACTCACAGCGACCTTCTGTTCTTTACCGACAAAGGCAAGGCTTATCAGATAAAAATGTACGACATTCCCGAAGGCAAGCGAGCCACCAAGGGCAAATCAATAATGAATTTCCTGCAATTATCCGGCGACGAAAAAGTGACCTCTATTTTGGCTATGCCCAAGGCGGCCAAGAATGCCACTCTTTCCATTTTGATGGTTACAAAAGACGGAACCGCCAAAAAAGTTTCAGCCGAAAGTTTCAAAGACGTTCGCAGAAGCGGAATCATTTCCATAAGGCTTTCTCCGGGCGATCTTTTGATGTCCACGCTTTTTGTCGAAAAAGGAGACGAAGTGATTTTGGCGACCAAGAAAGGCCAAGCTATCCGCTTCAAAGAATCCGATATCCGCGAGATGGGACGCGCCGCCGGCGGAGTGCGCGGTATGAAAATGAAAAAAGGGGACGTGCTTGTCGGGGCGGATGTCATTAAGAAAGACGCCAAAAACGCTATGTTTCTAGTGATGATGGAAAATGGTTATGGAAAACGGACATCGCTTAAAGAACACAAAACACAGAAAAGAGGTGGATCGGGGATTAAGACAGCCAAAGTTAACGCGAAAACAGGCAATCTTATGGCAGCCGAAGTGGTTACCGAAGAAATGTCCCAAATAATCACCATGTCAAAGAAAAGCCAAGTGGTCCGAGTTGATTTAACGAGCGTGCCATCTTTGGGAAGGCAGACCCAAGGAGTAAGGATTATGAAACTCCGCCCCGGTGACGCGATTGCTTCGCTGACGTGCATGTAGGGAGAGCGTAAAACTTAAAACTTAAAACTTGTAACCTTTAACTTTTCACATCGCGTAATGTATAATAGTAAGTAACCAGTAACCAGTAACCAGTAACCAGTAACCAGTAACCAGTAACTTTTCACTTTTCACTTTTAACCTTTAACTTTTAGTTTTTAACTTTTAACTTGTAACCTTGAACTTTTCACATCGCGTAATGTATAATAGTAAGTAACCAGTAACCAGTAACCAGCATACTAATTCTAACCCATGCCCATCCGCATCTCCAAAACCCGCGTAGCCCTGCAGAACATGCCGCTCAACGAAGCGGCCGAAGTCAGCGTGGCTTCAAACACCACCACCGAGATAGGGGGAGCCGCCTCAAACAATGTCAACATCACCGGCACCACCACCATCACCGCTTTTGACAGCATATCGGCTGGAGTTACCAGAAAAGGAAGATTCTCCGGCATCTTAACCCTAACCCACAACGCCACCACTCTCATCCTGCCCGGCACAGCCAACATCACCACCGCGGCCAATGACAGGTTTGAGGCCTTTTCCTTGGGCAGCGGCAACTGGCTCGTGACGAAGTATACCAAGGCCAACGGCGCTCCTATCCACGAAGAGCACTGGGACTTCGCTCTCTCCGATGAGACAACCGCCATTACCACGGGAACGGCAAAACTCTCATGGTATACCCCATACGCCATTACTCTAACCTCCATTCCTTACGCCTCCCTCACCACCGCCTCCACAAGCGGCCTGCCGACGGTAGACATCAATGAAGCGGGAACGACCATATTGGGCGCGGACAAACTCTCCATTGACGCCAATGAACTGACATCGGGAACTGCCGCCACCGCCACCACTTTGGCGGACACGGCCCTAGCGGCTCAAGCCCTCATCACCTTTGACATTGATGTTGCCGGCACCGGAGCGAAAGGTCTTAAGGTTCGCCTGTTCGGACGCAGAACGTAGGATGAATAAAGAATAAAGAATTAAGAATTATGGACGAAAGCAATATGATAGAATTAAGAATAAAGAATCACGAATTATGCACCATTCTTAATTCATAATTCCTAATTCTTAATTCCTCCCCAATCCCAATGGGACACATTCTCTTAAATCCGTATGCTTTCGCCGCCCCGGTCAACATCGAGGACGTGTTCAGCGCGTATACCTATACGGGCAATGGCGCGACAGGACAAACTATAACTAATGGGATTGACCTGGCTGGTAAAGGTGGTTTGGTATGGATGAAAACTCGTGGTTCAGTTGCTAGTAATGATCTCCAAGACACATCTCGTGGAATAAATAAATCTTTAGTTACCAACACAACCGCCGCTGAGTATGTTGGCACGTCCAGCGACGGAATTACCGCTTTCAACTCAAGCGGGTTTACTCTCGGGGCGAACAATTATAGTTCAAATCCTTCTGGAGGTACGGTTGTCTCCTGGACATTCCGCAAAGCCGCGAAGTTTTTTGATGTGGTGACTTATACGGGGAATGGTATACACGGTAGAACTATCCCACATTCTTTGGGGGTTGCTCCTGGAATGATTATAGTCAAAATTACAAGTTACAGCGGTATTGGTTGGGCGGTATATCACAGAAATTTAGCAATTAGCGAGCACTTACGTCTCGATTTAACTGATGCCGCAAACAATCTTGTTGGACCTTGGGTGGGTACTAACCCAACAGCAACTGAGTTCACGGTTGCCAATGATGGGCTGGTTAATTCCAATGGATACACCTACGTCGCCTACCTGTTCGGCCACGACACCAGCGCAACCGGGCTGATTCAGTGCGGGAGTTTTACAACTGATGGGGCGGGGGCCGCAACTATAACTCTGGGGTGGGAACCGCAGTATTTAACGGTTAAAGTTTCATCCACGACAGGAAATTGGTCTACGCTTGATAGTATGAGAGGTTTTACAGTTGGAGACAGCAATAGATTAAACCCCAACACATCTAACGCGGAAGACGTAACAACCAGCTATAAACCTAATAGCACCGGGTTTTCTATCGGGCTAAGTGCGACTACCACCTACATCTACCTCGCCATCCGTCGCGGCCCGATGGCTCTGCCTACAGTTGGGACGCAGGTTTATAACGGATATACTGCCACATTGTCTGATGGCACCATAGTTAATGCTGGCTTGCGCCCGGATTTGCTGATAGGTCAATATAGGGGCGGGGTGGATGCAACAAGAGTCGTGGACCGTCTTCGGGGATTTGCAAAAGACGGCGCCTCAACGAATCCTGAACTATATGTTAATAATACTAATGCGGAGGCAGCTAGCAGCGATTGGACAAATAATTGGACTCAAACCGGATACACCATTGGCGCCACTCTCAGCGGGTTGTCTACAGCCATATGGGCATTTAGCCGCTACCCCGGAGTGTTTGACGAGGTGTGCTATACGGGGACGGGTTCGGCGCACACTGAAGCGCATAACCTGACGGTCGCGCCTGAGTTAATTATTGTCAAAAGACGACCGGCCACAACAGAATATTGGAATGTGTATGCAGCCCCTTTGGGAGCCACTAAATATCTACATCTTAACCTTACCAATGCGGCAGCGACATCATCGATTTACTGGAACAATACAACCCCCGGAGCCACATCTTTTACGGTTGGCAATGATAGTGGCGTGAATGCGTCGGGTAATGCCCACGTCGCCTATCTCTTCGCCACCCTCGCCGGGGTGAGCAAGGTCGGAACCTACACCGGAAACGGGACGAATCAGACTATCAACTGCGGGTTCTCTGCCGGTGCGAGATTCGTAATGGTCAAGGCGACATCAACCACAGGAAATTGGATAGTAGGTGATTCTACGCGAGGACTTGTGGCCGGGAATGACCCATATCTGTTGTTGAACACTACGGGAGCAGAAGTAACAACCGAGGACTGGCTAGACCCAGATAACAGCGGCTTTATTGTGAACGCGACAACCACAGCGGCCAACACCAACGGCGTGACCTACATCTATTTGGCTTTCGCATAGCATCTTCCTCCCCCTCGCCTAAACTGGAATTATGAATAAAGAATTAAGAATTATCCAATCTGTTGAAGTCTAACTTCAACAGCTCTTCAACAGCTCTTCAACAGCTCTTCAACAGCTCTTCAACCGCTCTTCAACCGCTCCCTCGCCCTCCAATCTGTTGAAGTCTAACTTCAACAGCTGTTGAAGTTAGACTTCAACTTGTGTTATTATTCTTCATATATGAGAAAGGAACTCTTTGGCGTAGGGTCGTTTGTGCATGTATTCAATAGGGGAAATAGAAAACAAGAGATTGTCCGCGATGAGAAAGATCGGTGGAATTTCCTGCAGATGTTGTATTACTTCAATAGCGAATATTCTCCCCCCAACCCGATGCGAACTCTCAAAGAACTGTTGAAGTTAGACTTCAACACAAGATTAGTATGGCCGAGTGACTGGCCCGAAAGGAAACAATTAGTGAATCTGCACGCGTTTATTTTGAAGGATAATCACTTCCATCTTGTTTTGGAAGAAACCACTGATGGCGGAGTTACGAAATTTATGCAGAAACTCGGCACAGGGATGACAAACAGATTTAACACTCGCCACAAAGAAACAGGCCGGCTTTTCCAAGGTTCGTACAAGGCGCGTTTGATTGATGATGAAAATTACTTTCGATATCTTTTTGTCTATCTGCACATCAAGAACGCATTTGAGATGTATCCCGGCGGTATCGGACAGGCGCTCGAACATTTTGATGATGCGTATGATTTTGCCGTGCAGTATCCATATAGCAGCTTGGCGCACTACATGTTGAAGTCTAACTTCAACACGGGACAGTTGATTGCGGATGATGGGTTATTTCACGCCGCATTTCCGGACCAATACGAAATAAAAAAATTTGCCAAGGACTGTCTGTCGTCGCTCGCTTTTGATGAGCAAAAGTGCCTTATTCCCGTCGAGAGTCTAGATTGAAGTCTGACTTCAATACGGGGCAGAGAGAAGGGAATGGGGACAGTCACGATTGTTTGAAGATATGTGTGTCGTAGTATATACTGTGGGTAATGAAGGGGAAATGGGGTCCCTCCTTCGCCCCTCCTTCGCACGAGGCTACGGACGGGCACGGCAGCCACCATTGTTCGTTGACCCCATTATCCATGTAGAACAACCGACAACTAACAACCAACCCTTCGACTGGTTCGACAAGCTCACCACAAGGAAGCTCCCAGCCTTCGCAGAACGCTACGGCGGGCACAGCAGGGCAAGCGACTGACAACCAGCAATAAATAAGATAAAATTAACCAGTCGCAAGTTATTGAGTTAAAATTATCGCTAGTCGTTAGTCGTAAGTTGTAGGTCGTTAGTTAAAATCCATGGCTTTCCTAACTCCGGAAAAAATCGTAAAACAGCTTCCCCTGGAAGAAGGTTTGTTTGTGGCGGATTTCGGCGCCGGTGTGGGGACGTTTGCCGTTCCTATTGCCAAATTGGTTGGGAAAACGGGGCGAGTTTACGCCATTGACATCAATCAGGATATTTTGAGTACAGTCAGCAAAACCGCCAGGGAGGAAGGTTTGGAAAATGTAGAAATTATTTGGGGCGACATAGAATCGGAGAGAGGAACAAAGTTAAAAGATGGTTTAGTGGGACTAGTTGTTTTGGTGAACACGCTTTTTCAAGCGGAAAACAAGGAAGCTGTTTTGGCGGAAATCAAGCGAATTTTGAAATCAAACGGGTCTGTTCTCTTGGTGGATTGGAAAGCTTCGTTTGGGGGGCTTGGGCCGAAGGACAAAGATGTTTTGCCGAGAGAAACCGCGGAGAAACTATTTCTTAATTCCGGATTTGTTTTGTATAATGAAATTGACGCGGACGAATACCACTATGGACTTTTGTTTAAGAAATTGTAATTTACCCCTCCCCAGTTTTACAGTTTGGTTTAAGCGGTGACGAGGGAGTATGGATAGCACTCAAAAAATATTTGTGGTAATTAAAAACAAGGTGTAAAACTGGGGAGGGATGGCGATTTTCATAGTCGTTACCACTCCTTGAAAATCAGCCATGTCCAACTTTAAACTTGTCATAATAGGGATATTCGGCTTTTTTCTTCTGGCCGCAGTTCTTGTTTTTTCGGGTATTCTTCCGGGACTTAGGGGGTCAAGCGACACAGCCGGCGGGAAAGTCGTTTTTTGGGGCACCATACCGAGAGGGCAGATTTCCGGGCTCATCGAAGACTTAAATCGGCAGTATAAACCGATGGAAGTTGTTTATGTTGAAAAGGACAAAAATTCTTTTGACCGAAGTTTGACGGAAGCGCTTGCCTCCGGCGTCGGCCCCGACCTCGCGATGCTTCCCAAAGAACTCATCTATCGGCACGCGGACAAAGTTTACCCGATACCATACAGTGTTCTTTCCGCGCGAGACTTTAGGGACACCTTCATACAAGAAGGGGAACTTTATTTGACTGGGGTTGGAATTCTGGCTCTTCCTTTCAGGCTGGACCCCATGGTTATGTACTTTAACCGCGACTTGCTTTCAAACGCGGGGATTTCTTTGCCGCCGTCTTCTTGGGAAGAAATTCTTTTTATAACGCCGAAACTTGTGGAAAAAGACCAGTCCGGCAATATTGTCAAAAGCGCCGTGTCTTTCGGGGAGTTTAAAAATGTAAATTACGCCAAAGACATTTTGTCTCTTATGGCAATGCAAGCCGGCAGTCCGATTGTGGAAAGAAAAGAAAACGGCTTTAAGGTTGTTTTTGGAGACACGGCCGGCTTCTCGCTAAAGCCCGCCGACGAAGCGGTCCGCTACTATACCAATTTTTCCAATCCGGTTCAGCCGTCGTATTCTTGGAACAAATCGCTTGCTAACTCACGCGACGTGTTTTTGTCCGGAGCCCTTGCTTTTTATTTCGGGTACGCGAGCGAACTGCTTTCGCTTCGTGAGCTTAACCCCCACCTTAATTTTGACGTTGCCAAAGTTCCCCAGACAAAAGGAGCCGTTGCTCAAATGACCATAGGTAACATTGACGGCCTCTCCATACTTAAAAGCTCCGGGAATATTGCCGGGGCCCTTGACGCCGCCAAGATAATGACCGGTCCAGATTTTTCGCTGAAATTGGCCCAAAAAATGTTTCTGCCTCCGCCCCGCCGCGACCTTTTAGCGAATAAGCCGCCTGACGCTTATATGAATATATTTTTTGATTCTGCTATTATGTCGCGGGGGTGGATAGACCCGTCGTCTTACGATACTTCCGTGATTTTTCGCGATTTGGTGGAGAATGTCGTTTCCGGAAGACTGCGGATAGGCGAAGCGGTGATGAACGCGAACGGCGAACTCGGCAGATTGTTTGGAGGGAATCAATAGATGGCGACTAACGACTAACGACCGACAACTAACGACTAACAAATAACAATGAACAATTTACAATTAACAAAAAATAAGACGGTTATGGGCTTATTTGCTCGCCCCGTAGTGAGCTATGCTGTACTACTCGGGGTTATTTGTTATTTGTTATTTGTTATTTTTATCCCGATTTTTGCGGGCGCGGCAAGCGTTATCCCTTGTACTGGAACAGAAGTAAGCTTGCCGGCAGGGGAGACAAGGTCGGCCGACGCGCCCGCCAATAGAAGATGCACTTTTGCCGACTATGTTACTTTGGGCAATAACATCATAAATTTCTTGCTGTTTAAGTTTGCCGCCCCCTTCGCCACGCTTCTCTTTATGTGGGCCGGGTTTTTGTTTATGTTCAAATCAAGCAGCGCGGGTGATATTTCCAAAGCCAAAGGCATTTTTTGGAATGTAACCATCGGGTTTGTCGTGGCTCTCGCGGCGGTTTTGATAATCAAAGTGATTTTGGCTGGGCTTATGGTCGGGGCGAGTTATTCCTCTAGCGTTTTAAGATAATAATGATAAAATTAAGGTAATGAAAAATTTTGTCAACAATTCAATTTTCAAGATATGCTATCCCGCGTTTTTCAGTACTGCAATATTGGCGTTTATGCTTTTTATTCCAATGAGTATTGTATATGCCGTTAACTCCGCGACAGGCGTAGCGGATTGTCCCACGGGTCAGCTTTGTAATCCTATCGGCTCAAGCACCTTGGACGACTTTGTGGTTAAGATTACCGTCGCCGCCTTGAAAATAGGTGTGCCCATCGCCGCCTTATTTATAATGTGGGCGGGTTTTAAGTTTGTGACGGCAAAGGGGGACAAAACCGCTATTGAAGATGCCAAGAACATTTTTTGGTATACTATTATAGGAACAGCTATCCTTCTTGCGGCGAGTCTTCTTGCCAGGGTGCTTACCGCGACAATAGCGCAGATACAAGCGTAAAGTGTAGAACGTGTAGCGTAAAACGTAAAACGCACAAGTTACAAGTTACAAGTTACAAGTTAAAAGTTAAAAGCTAAAAGCAACATGATGACAATAAAAAGCGTGGTTTCAAAAGTGTTTAAGGCGATGACTTTGGGGGCGGTAGCGGCCGCGCCGTTTTTTGCGTTTGCCGCCGCCGCGCCTACCAATACGGAACAGACCTGCGGCACTATTCGCAATCTTACGGGGGTATTTGGTTGCGCTATGGGGCTTGTGGGGTATTTTATATCTTTGACTATGCTCTTGGCGTTTCTTTTCTTTTTTTGGGGTGTGGCTAAGTTTATAAAAAACAATGAAAACGAAGCCGCCCGCGAGGAAGGACGCCAGTTTATGATTTGGGGCATTATTGCCATCTTCGTCATATTCGCCGCTTGGGGGTTGGTTAGCATACTCAAGAATACTTTCGGTATTGGGACTCCGCAGTTTAATACCGCCCAACAGCAATCCGTACTAAACACCAGTCAAAATCTTGATACCTGGGATCCAGTACGATAATAATGGCGGCTGTTGATATCTTGCTTTGGAAAAATAGGGATTAGTAGTAATATTATAAGCATAAAATTAATAAGTAATCCCAGTAGTAGAGCGGAGCTCGCTACGGGACAAGTTATAAATAATATGAAAAAAGCAATAGCAATTATGGGGGCGTTTTCTTTGCCGATGATAGCGTTGGCGCAGACAGTGGAAACAATTCTTCAGCGGGTAGGCGGCATAATCAATATAATTACGGTTATCGTCGTGGCCCTGGCTCTGCTCTTTTTCCTCTGGGGGCTTGCCACGTATATTTTGAGCGGTCCCGGAGACAAAAGGGATGAAGGTCGCCAGACCATGGTTTGGGGCATTATCGCTCTTTTCGTGATGGTTTCCGTCTGGGGACTGGTGCGCGTTTTGTCCAACACATTCGGCGTAGGCGCTGGCGGTACGGCTCCCATCCCGGGCGTTACGGGAACCTTTGGCGGGACTACGGGCAGCGGCACTAGCGTGCAGGTGCAGACAGGAAGCGGCGGTTTCTGGGCGAACTTCTAACCCTTTAAAATGGATAGGCTAGACAGTCTTTTGCTCCGTGTTAATGAATTTATAATAAATCCTCTAATTGGGCTTGCTTTCGTGCTTGCTTTTGCCTATTTCCTCTGGGGAGTGTTTGAATATTTCCTCTATCAAGACAGTGATACGGAAAGAGAAACGGGTAAAAAGCATATAATGTGGGGGCTTATAGGACTTCTCATAATGTCTGGCTTTTGGGGGATAATCCAAATTCTTGCCGGAACGATAGGTCAGCCGGTAGCGCATCCGTAGGAACACGAAGCACGTATCACGTATCACGTATCACGAAGCACGAAAACTTGAAACGTAAAAACGAAAAAGGGCAAACCCGCACACCAACATTGACATGATTTTGCTTCAGATATGTCCATACTTGGTGGTGGAATAACAAAAAACTAAATATTTATACTCAAAACCTAAAATTTTGGCAAAATTTAGAAGCAAGGCCAAAGTTGGTGTGTGGGCAAAGAAAAAAACCGTTCCCGCTGTAAAAGCTGGAACGGTCTTGGTTTGTGGCGAGCGATGTTTGCCCGCCGATACCTAAAGGAGTGTTCTGTTGAAACAGGTCATTTGAACAGGCGACCCCTCCAAAGAACGATACTCTTCCTTCGTGCCCACCGGCACCTTGCCCCGGCGTATGGTGAGGTTCGGCCCGTCCTCGAACGATTCTCCGGCCGAGGTTGTTACCTTAACCCGTCCCTGCGGGTCGCAGGTTCCTGGACCTTCATCTACCCGAATGGTGATGGTGCCACTTGTCGGCACCAGCACCTTCAGAGCCGACACCCTCGTGGTGCGGGTGTCGGGTGACGACGGAGTTGTCCTCGCTACAGGATCTGCTTTAGCTGGTTTTTCGTTGATGGTTAAATATATCCATGTTCCGATAACCAGAACCGCAACTACGCCCGCAACCCAAAACCCGACTTTCTTAATGAAGCCAAAGACGTTCTGGGCCTCATTGACGATTTTTGGATCTTTTGCCCTGGTTGCCATGTTTAACACCTTTCATTATCTGGTTGCGTTAAGAGCTTTTTGTACCACACCCCTGATTACGTCGATAACCGCAGGGGATGCGTCAAGATAATGCGTTTGCTGAGAGATTTCTTTCTTGACGCCCTGTTGGTGAACCATCATGGCGTAATCCATGGCATCTTTGTCGCTGATGGTTCCATCGAACGGACTGACAGAACCGTCGGGCAATTTGCCCTTTTGGATGATGTCGCGGGCTGTTTGCTTTACTTTTTGAGCAACGACTCCGGCCGTTCGGGCTTGCTGGTAGCTTTTCTCGAAGTCCAAATCGGATATGGCAATCAAAGTAATTGTAATGCCATAGAAGTCTTCAAGGGAGATTAGCTCACCCGGATTTTCAGGGTTATCAATCACCTTCTCCTTCCTGAATTTCACCAAAAGACCTTCTTTCAGCGCGTCCTGAACGCCCTTCTTATCGCTCCTGATTTCCTCTGCCGTTTTTTCACGTACTTGCATCGCGAAGAAACTACTGGCGACCTCATTTAAGCCCGTGTGGATTGTCGCGTCGTCAACCGAAACGTATCTCCGCAGTTTTTCCACCGACGATCGATACTGAATCGACCATTTGGCGATAAGCTCCGCGTCTATGCTGGGGAAGGTTTCTGTTTTTTCATCCGTTTTGTCAGCGCGGAGGTTTATGTACTCCCCTTCCTTCACTTGTTCCCATGGATAGCGGAAGTGAATTCCAGAGGCGTATGTTTTCATGTTTCCGCTAGGAAGGTCTACGGTTATGAGACCGGTTACTTCCGGTACAGAAACCATGAAAAAACGAGAAGTTTTCGCAACGAGGAATACCCACGCCGCAATTCCAAGACCACCGCCGACTAAAACCCAGTGCTTAATTCCCAGAACGACCGAAGCAATGAATGCCCCGATTGTTGGGATAAGCAGAAGAGCAGTTCCGGCGATAACGAAAAAAAAGATTGCCTCGGGTGTTGTAATAGCGTCAAAAAATTTTTCAAGTCCAGATTTTTGGGTCACTTGGGGCACAGAGATCTCCTGTTTAGGGATATTCAATTGTCAAAAGGGGAGAGTTCCCCCATGCTATTTATTCCTCTCCATTTAAGCACAAAACAAACAAAGAGTCAACCCCACGGCGAGCAGGGTTCACCACGGACCCACTAATCCAAAAGACGCCTTATTTTAAAGCGTTTTTTGGATTAGTGGGCGAGGAGAGACTTGAACTCTCATGCCTTGCGGCACTAGCTCCTAAAGCTAGCGTGTCTGCCATTTCACCACTCGCCCAAAATTAAAAAATAAAGCCCGGTAGATCGGTCCCGAATAATTTTTGCTGCCCGCAAAAATTTTCTCGACCCCGGCTCGTTATTTTGCCTACTGGCAAAATATACTCCGCCCTTCGATTCCTAACGCAGACAAAGCAGTTTGTCTGCTCCTGTCGTTCACTCCGCTTCGCTACGTATCCGCCCGGTAGGAATCGAACCTACGACCATTTGCTTAAGAGGCAACTGCTCTACCAACTGAGCTACGGGCGGGTAATAAAAATTTTAATTTACCATTTCGGTTCAGTTTACTGTATGCCTACCAAAACGGCTACGGGCGGATAAAACATACATTACAGAATGTAACAAAAAAATCACATTTTCACAATGAATTTTTTGTAACAGGGCTTACACAAATGAAATTTCTTAACAATATTTTTCTTGCTCGGTGGACTGAAAAGCAAAGCTCCGAATTCTCTCAGTTCCTTTTTACAAAAATCGCATTTTGGTTTTATCATAATATTTTGTGGGCCGGGAGGGGGTCGTCCGCGACTCTCGGCTCGTCGTCACAAGCCTTCGGTCTGGACACCAACTCGTTTGTTTTGTTTGCTAACAAAACATAAGTGCGTTGTTCGACCCTCTTCCCGCGACTGAAACCGTTCAGTCGCTCCGGCCAAAAAACGCGCTTCACTGTGGGCCGGGAGGGGGTCGAACCCTCATCCCTTGCGGGACACGATCTTAAGTCGTGCGCGTATACCAATTCCGCCACCGGCCCATTTAATAAATAACTCACAACTTGTTACTTACGAAAAGAATTATGCTCTTCTTTCTTGTTATTAGTTATCTTGAGGTGTAGGCGGGAATCGGTCCCGAATAATTTTTGCTGCCCGCAAAAATTTTCTCGACCCCGGCTCGCGACCGCGCAAGCTTGCGGGGTAATACTCCGCCTTTCGATTCCGCACGCAAACAAAGCAGTTTGCTCGCTCTACGCCAGAAAACTCCCTTTGCTAGGGGTTTTCTGGAGGCGTAAGCGGGAATCGAACCCGCGCATAACGGTTTTGCAGACCGTCGCGTTGCCATTTCGCCATTACGCCAAAATTTATTTAAAAATATGCTTCTTTCTCAAAGTTTCTTTTTGCTGGCCTGATTTTAAGAGCATCTCTAGTCTGACAGCTTCGCTCCGTGAAATACAAGGTCTTTGTTCCAATAATATCCATGGTCTATTCGCTTTTGTTGAACGAACTATACCTGAATTATGTTGCCTTAATCGTTTTTCAACATTATTGGTACTTCCAACGTATACATCAGAATTTTTCTGGCTTTTCAAAACGTATACTGAATATAACATATTTGTTTCGTCTCCCTTCGGGAGATCCCGCGTAGGGGGACAGACCGCCGCGTTGCCATTTCGCCATTATTGTATTTTTAACTCGCTTATTTTCTGCTCAAGCTTTTGTCCTTTATCTATCTCCATCTCCAAAAAAGGGAGCACGCGGAATTTTGTTTTTGACTTAACGAACTCCCTCAATTCTTTCCTTTTTCTTTTAGCGAATAGAAGGGCGGCCTCCTCTTTGTCTTCCGGCAGGACGGTAATATAAACCACGGCTTTTTTCAAATCAGAAGACACAATCGCCCTTGTTACGGTAATAAGCGACTGGCGGTTTGATTCTTTTTCCAGAAATTCCGCCGTTAGTTTACGGAGGAGCTCACTCACTTTTTTATTTCGTTGATTGCCCTCTTGGATTTTCATTGTCGTATAACGTTTTTTTGTAACGCATAACGCGTATCTTGTAACTTCGCCCAGAATTTGTATTTTTGGATTAAGTTACAAGTTATAGGTTATAAGTTTCAAATTATTTGGTTACGGTAACGTACGACTGAATAATATCTCCCGGGGCTATTTCCATTTTTGCTTCTATTGATACGCCAAACTCGCTACCGGACTCAACCTCTCCCGTTTTCGTTTTTCCCCGTTCCAGTCCAATAATTTTGCCCCGGCCTATTTCAAAATCTCGCCTCACTATCTTTACATTGGCGCCGGAAACAATACTTCCCTCCGTTACTCTTCCGCCCACGATTTGCTTATCTCTAGTACGGCTGAAACATTTCAGTATTTTTGCCGCCCCGCTAATTTCTTCAATCGAAACGCGCGGACGCTTCTTTTCAAGTTCCGCGTCAAGCCATTCGGTAAGTTTGTAAATAATATCAAAGCTGTTTATTTGAACCCCCAACCGGAGAGCCAAATCAACGGCGGCTTTTTCGATCTTTACATTGAAGCCGATAAGTAGGGAATTATTCATAGAGCTTGCCAGTTTTACGTCCGATTCGCTTATCGCGCCCGCCCCGCCCTGGACTATTTTTGAAACGAGTCTTTCTTTTGATATTTTTGAAAGCTCCCCTTCTATGGCTTCAAGGCTTCCGGCAACATCGGTTTTTATTATAATGGGGACGACAAGCACGCCTTCTTCTTGTCCCGCGTTTTTCGGAGTGCTTTCTTTTTTAGCCGAATCTTTTTCTTTGTTGGCGGTACAGGCAATCTCCGCGCCCTTCTTGTTTTCATAGGCGGCGAATCTGGCGCCGACTTCCGGAAGTTTATCAAAGCCGGTTATGGTTACTGGAGAAGAAAAAGTCGCTTCTTTTACATTCCTACCCAGGAAATCCTCAATAAGGCGGGTTGGAGCGATTGCGTCGCCTGCCACCACGAACATACCGCTTTTTAGGGTGCCGTTTTCTATAACCAGAGTCGCTGTGATACCGCGTTTCTGGTCAACGTGCGATTCTATTGCGATACCGCTTGCCGGAACGCTCCGGTCGCCTTTCAACTCCGCCATTTCCGCGACAAGTAAGATCATGTCCAAAAGTTCGGACACGCCTTGTCCGGTTTTTGCCGAAATAGCCACGCACGGAATGTTTCCGCCATAGCCCTCCAAATAGACTTCTTGTTCAACTAAATCAATTTTTACTTTTTCTATGTTTGCCGCCGGCTTGTCTATTTTGTTTATGGCAACAATAAAAGGAATACCGTCGGCGCGGATTGTTTTTAGAGCTTCTATGGTTTGGGTTTTGACGCTGTCTTCCGCCGAGACCACCAAAACGGCGATATCCGCCGCCAAAACACCGCGCTCTCTCATTCCCGAAAAAGCCGCGTGTCCGGGTGTGTCCAAAAAGGTTATTTTTTTCCCCTGTCCTGAGCTTTCCCGTGGTGAGCTTGTCGAACCAGTCGAATGGTGGACGACTTCATACGCGGAGAGAAGCTGGGTTATGCCGCCGACTTCGCCTTCCACTACGTTTGTTTTTCTTATGTAATCAAGAAGAGTTGATTTGCCGTGGTCAATATGCCCGGTTATGACAATGACAGGAGGGCGTTCGGTTATTCCGTTTTTCTTTAGTTCTTCCATTGTTGTTTTTTGACGGCACGATAGTTCTTAACTCAAAACTAACTTAAACTTTCCCCGGTCTTGCTTTAGCCACAGCCTCTTTTTCTTCGTCGGTAAGGTCGTATTCCGAAGAATATTTCTTAAGCGGCTTTGAATAAACGCTGACTCTGTCGCGAGAATAAAGACTTGAGACAACAACCCCGTTTCCTTCTTCGTCCAAAAATGCCGTGGAAAAACTTTGATTACTGCCAGTACCAATGTCTTTAAACGGATTGAATCTGACCGTCTCTACGCCTTGAATGCTTCTCTTCAGTCGTTTTTCAACGCCCAATAAATACACCTCCATTTCTTTTCGGAAGTCCTCAACTTCTTTAATTTGCTTAAGCAATATTATTAAACTGTCTTCCAGGGTTTTCCCGTTTTTCCCGCGCAGAAATCTTCCGAGCCTTATTTCCATATACACAAGCCATGTAATAAGAAGAACTACAATCGCAAAAAGAGCAATAATTAAAATGTCTGTGCTGATTGCCATACGAATTGAGATGATTATACACGAAAAATCCGTTTCGTAAAACCCGAAACTCTGGAACTTAAAACCCTTGGGTTTGACTTGCGTCGTGCGGTTATAGTAGCTTTAATATAGGTTCGGGCAGCATGCTGATATTTGGCTTCGTCTCTAGAAATAGGGGCTCGGGTTCGACCCCCGGAGTATGTGCCAATATAGAAGTTATGGAGGTAGCGTAGAATAGGTGGGAGAAGTTGAAGTGGTGTCTCTGGGCGCCATGGATTCACAGTTTAAATACCACCCTCTTTCATAATGACTTGAGGCCACCCGAACCGCCCCGCCATTCTGCGGGGCTTCTTTTTTCTCCTCTTATTCTTTATTCTTCTTATTGTCTAATTCTCACGAATTAGACAATAATAAAATGAAGTTTCGCTTAGACGAGCGTGGACTAACTAAAAATTGCGCGGTTTTTGGTAAGTGATAGAATTATTAATTATGGGAAAAATACAGAAAATTAAAACAGCGGTTAAAACAAATTATGGCGAGTTCGCCATAATTCTCAAGACGGAGCCGGATATGGGCGGACTTATGGTCACAGTTCCCAAAAAACCGGATGTGGTAACTTGGGGAAAAACACAATCGCACGCTAAACGTATGGCAATAGAGGCGATAGAGTGTTCTGTTGAAGGTGATGTTCTTATTGCCGCTGAAAAGGATGGTGTAATAGCAATACTAAAACAACGAGCGGTTGCATGAGCATTATTCCGATACTTGCCGCCCGTGAAGTACTTCGGCGACTACTACGCGCCGGGTTTCGTGTAGTGAGTCAGTAGTGAGTCAAAAAGGTAGTCATGTAAAACTTTTCCACGCGATAACAAAAAGACGAACTGAAGTGCCGATGCATCCAGGCGATCTTGGCCGCAATCTTATTTCGTCGAGCGAGGAGCGGCGTGCCAAGTACTCTTGGCATGCCGTCCGAGCGAAGACGAAACATTGTACCCAGTTATATTACTAAAATTCTTAAACAAGCGGGTATTAAACCAGAAAACTTTTTAAAATTGTAAACATTCAATTAAATCCCCCAAGACTACATAACCAGCTTTTGGCGACGACAGGCGGAGTGATGGCGAACCAAAGATTAAACATATCGGGGTTTGCCCCGAGAAACGATTCTCTCCAATAATATCTATTGTCTAATTCGTGCGAATTAGACAATAGATATTATTGATTTTTTACCAATATACCGCCCTCTCAAGTTGGTTGTCCTTTTTCTTGAGGCATAATAGAATCTCCACATGAAATCAAAGAGAGTCTATTTAGACAATGCCGCAACCACGCCTACCGACCCGCGAGTGATTAAAGCCATGACTCCATATCTGGGGGTAGTTTACGGAAATGCCGGCGCGCTCCACGAAGAAGGGGTTCACGCGAAGAAAGCCCTGTCGGACGCTCGCGAAAAAACGGCGCGATTACTTCAAGTTCGCCGCGAAGAAATTATTTTTACCAGCGGGGGAACGGAAGGGGACAACATTGCAATACAGGGCGCGATAAGGGCGGCAATAAAAAACGGCAATAAAAAACCGCATATTGTTACTACTTCATTTGAACACTCGGCGGTGATTGAGGCTTGCAAAGCCATGGAGAAAGAAGGTGTCGGGGTAACATACGTCAAACCGGAAGAAAACGGAATCGTACTTCCGGCAAATATAAAAAAAGCACTGACCAAAGATACCGTGCTCGTTTCGGTAATGTATGCGCAGAACGAAATCGGTACTGTTCAGCCGATTCGCGAAATTGCTCGCGTGATTCACGACTTACGACTTACAACTAACGACAAGAAACATAAACGTTCTACAACCTACAACCTACAACCTACAACCTATCCGCTATTCCACACCGATGCCTGCCAGGCCGCGAATTACCTTGATGTATGCCCGAATCATTTGGGTGTTGATTTGATGACCCTGGCTGGCTCAAAGATTTACGGCCCGAAAGGAAGCGGAGTTTTGTATGTTAAGCATGGCACGCCGATAGAATCGGTTTTTTACGGCGGGGAACAGGAGGCGGGTTTGCGGCCGGGGACGGAGCCGGTATATCTCGCGGTTGGGTTCGCGGAAGCTCTTGAATTAACCAACAAACTAAAAAACGAACAAACCCAAAAATTAACTATTCTACGCGATTACTTTATTTCTAAATTGCTTCGGCTAAACCCACGCATTCATCTGAATGGCGACGGCAAAAATCGTTTGCCGAACAATGTCAGCGTTTGCATAGACGGCATAGACAATGAATTTTTTGTCATACAGCTTGATAACGCGGGCATTGCCTGCTCTACCCGTAGCGCCTGCAAAACCAACGACGATAAAGGTTCGCATGTTATACTTGCGATAGGCAAGAGCGAAAAAGAAGCCAAGGAAAGCTTGCGTTTCTCGCTCGGCCGTTCAACAACAAAAAAAGAAATTGATTTTACGCTTTCCGTAATTAAAAATCTTTTGACTAAAAACTAATAACTATTTTTATGTACGAACCCAAAAATTTTGACCATCTTTTAGGAACAGCAGGTTTTTCTGACGCGCTTCTAAAAAATCATTTTACTTTATATCAGGGATATGTGACGAATACGAATAAATTAATCGAGGAGATGAAAACGACTACCCCAGGAACTCCACAGTATGCTGAACTCAAGCGTCGTTTCGGCTGGGAATGGAACGGCATGCGCTTGCACGAACTTTATTTTAAAAACATCTCGAAAGAGGGGGGTGAAATTGGCGATGGCGAGCTAAAAAAAGCGTTGAACTATGTTTGGGGTTCATATGACAATTGGAAAAAAGATTTTGTCGCCTGTGGAACAATGCGCGGTATCGGATGGGTGATTCTCTACTATGCCCCGCAAAGTAGAGCGCGGACTAACGCGGACTTGACGCAGACTGACGCAGAAAGTAAGGGGAGATTATTTAATGTTTGGGTAAACGAACACGACACAGGACACTTGGCGGGAGCAGTACCAATACTTGTAATGGATGTTTTTGAGCATGCGTATATCTCGGATTATGGTCTAAAGCGCGCCGACTACATTGAAGCGTTTATGAAAGCGATTGATTGGGGAGAAATAGAAAAGCGACTTCTGGAATAGAAATTTCTTAAGACAACAAAAATCCCCCCTTGCTCTGCAAGCAGGGAGGGAAAGAAGACGGTGTTTTAGTCGGAAACTAACCGGCCGATAATTTGTCCTCGGTAATATCCTTGGTGAGTCCGAAGCCACGTACCCCTTTTGGGCTTCACCAAAACCCTTCGTTCCGCGCTCGGGTTGCGAGCAGCCGAGATGAACGGCGCGGAGCTTTTTACGAGGTCGGCCCGAGTGAAGTTGCCGCTGTTTACTCGCTCGAATCCCACGTAAGGATTCGAGCGAGTGGCTAGCCGGCAGAGCCCCAGCTCCGTTCTTTCCCGCGCCTCCTCATGCGAAAGGGGGATTGCGGGGGGTATTGGTTTACTGCGGAACACGTTACCAAGATTGCGTAAAAAACCGGGAATCCTGAACATAATGCGGGCTCCTTTACTTGTGGAAAGACATCTTTAGTCAAATTGGTGCTAATTTTCAGATATCATTTTGCATTGCATAAACCTGTATTTTACCCTAGCATATTCTTATATATCTGTCAACCCTGCTAGAGTTAGGGCGCTAAGAGGCGTTCTTGACTTAGGTAGTTGGTAGTTTTAGCACAGTTTGTTTATCCTAATTTACAAGTTACGGTTTATAACTTACAATAAGGTTAAACTAACGACTTACGACTGACAACTAACGACAAAAAAACGAGACTTATCGTCAGTTGTAGGTTGTAAGGTTGAAAGTTCATAAAATTTTCAGATTATTGATATGATTAAAATAATTAAGAATTTTCCTACCAACTACAACCTACAACCTACTAACTAACCCATGGAACACTTAAACAAAACACAAATAATACTTCTGGCGGTTCTGGTCAGCTTCGTCTCTTCAATAGCAACCGGTATTGTTACGGTAACCCTGATGCAACAGACTCCAGAAAATAAAGTAACCCAGACCATAAACCGAGTGGTGGAAAAAACCATAGAGAAAATAATTCCCGTTAAAGGACCAACCGTTACCGAAACAAAAATAGTCAAGGAAGAGGATTTGGTCGTCTCGGCTATAGAAAAAAACTCAAGGGGGCTCGTAAAAATAACATCCAGCGAATCGGCGGACATATCGGGCAACGGAATCATTTTAACCGAAGATGGATTTATCGCGACCGACATAAATGTCGCGGCAGTTCCGGACATCGTTTATCAGGCCGAAGGAATCGACGGCAAGTTTTTCCGGCTCAATCGTATTTTGGATAAATCTGGAGTGACTATTTTTAAAGTTGTTCCCAAAGACAAAGAGGTTATAAAATTAGGTTCTGTGTCGTTGGCTGATTCGGAAAAAGTTAAAGTCGGACAAACGATGATTTCACTCGGCGACACTGCATCAATAGGCATCGTGTCCAGCTTGTCTTACAGCAGGATTGACTCCGGCGCCACCACAACGCCGAAAACAATTTCCTCCATAAACACCAGCACTAATCAGAAAGATTCCATCGGGAGCGCTGTTATGAATTTAGACGGAGATGTAATTGGGATGGTGGCGACGCGCGGCGGGGTCAGAGTGACCGTTCCGTCGAATGTCATCAAAGAGACGTTTTTGGAGGCGCAAAAAGCCAAATAGGGGTAGCTTACAGCTTTTAGTGAATAATCCCGAAAATTTTAATTTCTGATTGACAATAAGATAAACGCATTGTAGAATAAAGCGTTTACATAATTATCTTTTTTAGCCGTATAATTTATCCAGCTACCAGCTACCAGCTACCAGCTACCAGCTACCAGCTACCAGCTACCAGCTACCAGCTACAAACTATCCCCATGCCCCCACTGAATAATTTTACAACCAAAGCAAAAGAGGCCATTCGTCGGTCTCACGAACTTGCCATAGAACGCGGACAAAATCAGGTTACCCCCCTGCATCTTTTGACATCACTTCTCTTGCAGGACGAAAGCATGGTTATTTCCATCTTGGACAAACTTGAGATTGATACCATTCTTTTGACCGATTCCATTTTGGAAGCCATAGAAACTCCGGACGCGGGGGCGGTTATGTCGCCTGCTTATCAGATATATCTTACGCCCGAACTTGTTCAGGTTTTTAACAGCGCCGAAAAAACGGCTCGTTTTCTCAAAGACGAATTTGTTTCAACGGAACATCTTTTTATCGCCTTGCTTGAGGTTCCGGGGCAGGCTCGCGAAGTTTTGGCGCGTTTCCGCATAAGCAAAGAGCAGCTGCTCGGCGTCTTGGACGAAATTAGAAACCAAAAGATAACGGATGTTGATTCGCCCAAAAAATACAGAGTGCTTTCAAAGTACACCAGAAATCTTTCTAATCTTGCCAAAGAAGACAAGCTTGACCCGGTTATCGGACGAGACAGCGAAATAATGCGCATTATGCAGATACTCGCCCGCCGCACGAAAAATAATCCTATTTTAATAGGGGAAGCCGGCACGGGCAAAACTGCAGTAGTGGAAGGTCTTGCCAACCGCATCGCCAAAGGCGATGTTCCGGAATCGCTTAAAGACAAAGAACTGGTTTCTCTTGATTTGGGGGCGCTTGTTGCCGGCACTAAATATCGCGGAGAATTTGAAGAAAGACTGAAAGCCATAATGAAAGAAATAGAAAGATCGGACGGCAAGGTTGTTCTTTTTATAGATGAGCTTCACATGATAGTCGGCGCGGGGTCGGCTGAAGGGGCGGCGGACGCCGCCAACTTGCTCAAGCCGGCTCTTTCGCGCGGAGAATTGCGGGTTATCGGCGCGACCACTCTTAAGGAATACCAAAAACACATAGAAAAAGACCCGGCTTTATCGCGCCGTTTTCAGCCCGTTTACGTCAACGAACCTTCTATTGAAGACGCGGTGGCCATTTTGCGCGGACTTAAAGAAAAGTACGAACTTTATCACGGAGTGCGGATTACCGACGATGCCATTCTCTCGGCGGTGAATCTCTCAAGCAGATATATTACGACGCGATTTTTGCCCGACAAGGCGGTTGATTTGATAGACGAATCGGCTTCGGCCCTGCGCATCGCCCTTGAAAACAAACCGCCCATTCTTGAAGAAACCCACCGCAAGGTAACGCGTTTGGAAATAGAAAAAGAAGCGCTTAAGAAGGAAGTGGATGGTGAAGGCAAAAACGATAAAGAAATCAAAAAGACCAAGTCTCGTCTTAAGGAAATTGAAAAAGAAATAGCCAACCTGAAAGAAAAAACCCGCGAACTTGAACTTAAATGGAAAAACGAAAAAGAAATCGTGGGAGATCTTCGGGCGATCAAAAAAGAACTTGATTCGCTCCGCGTGGAAGCCGAGAACGCCGAAATCAGAGTTGACTTGACCAAGGCGGCGGAAATTCGTTATGGCAGAATTCCCACGCTCAAAAAAGAACTTGCCCTCAAGGAATCTCGCTTAAAAAAACTCCAAAAATCAAGGCGAATTTTGAGAGAAGAAATAACCGAAGAAGATATCGCGCAGGTTGTGGCCAGATGGACCGGTATTCCGGTTTCAAAAATGCTCGAAGAGGAAGCCGAGAAACTTTCGCACATGGAAGATGACCTTGGGAAAAGAGTTATCGGGCAGGAAACGGCTATCAGGAAAGTATCCGACGCAGTGCGTCGTTCCCGGGCCGGAATTTCCGACCCGAATAGGCCTATCGGTTCGTTTATGTTTCTTGGTCCAACCGGCGTCGGCAAAACCGAACTGACCAAGGCGCTTGCCGAGTTTATGTTTAACGACGAAAAAGCGCTAGTTCGCGTTGACATGTCGGAATATATGGAAAGGCACTCAATATCGAAACTTATCGGCTCTCCTCCGGGATATGTCGGACACGACGACTCGGGGCAATTGACCGAAACAATCAGGCATCGGCCTTATTCGGTGGTGCTTTTTGACGAAATAGAAAAGGCCCATCCGGAAGTGTTTAATGTTTTGCTTCAAGTGCTGGACGACGGACGGCTTACGGACGCCAAAGGACGCGTGGTAAATTTCCGAAACGCGCTGATTATTATGACTTCAAACATCGGTTCCCAATACATAGACAAAATGGAATCTATCGGTTTTTCTCAAAACACCGCGAGTGGAGATTATGCCGACGCCAAAGAAAAAATAATGGCGAGCCTGAAAGATTTTTTCCGACCGGAGTTTTTGAATCGTTTGGACGAGACGGTAATATTTGACATTCTTTCGCCGGAAGCCGTTCGTCAGATTGTGGGCATTCAAATTGGCATCGTCCGCGACAGATTGGCGACCAAGGAGATAAAATTGGCTCTTTCCGAAGAGTCATTGGCTCATTTAAGCAAGGAAGGTTACAATCCGCACTATGGCGCGCGGCCGCTCAAGCGTTTGATTCAGGATAAAATTTTGAACAAAGCCGCTTCGCTCATGATTTCCCGCGAAGTCGTGGCGGGGGACAGTATTTATGTTGACATGAAAAACGGCGAACTTGCGCTTCGGATTGAAAAAGATAAAACCGTAAAGAAAAACAAACGACAGAAAGTTACGGTATAAACAACAACAACAAAAAACTTCCGCCCAAAAGCGGAAGTTTTTTGTTGCAAAATCGTTTTTCGTAAGATATAACTAATGTGTTCCAGTAAGTGTTTTAATGCGCCGGTCGCATAGTGGTTAGTGCAACGGACTGTAAATCCGTCGCCCAAAGGGCATCGCTGGTTCGACTCCAGCCCGGCGCATTTTAAAAAGTAAAACCCGCCTATTCACATAGACGGGTCAGGGCAAGTCTTTAGTTAGTACGAGAATTCCTCGTAATCAGGTAGGCGGTATTTAAATCCACCCCCACCTCTTTGAAATGCGCCGTGTAGGAAACTACATCCGATAGAAGTGGGTAACCACTGGACAACAGTGGCAGCCACAAGGTGAGCCACCTCCCATTCTCTTTCGGTTCTAGGTACAAATTCACGCCGAGGGTCATTTTCATCTGTGCATAGAAGACTTTCAAGAATGTGGTTTTCTTTATTTCTTATTGACCACTCTTCTGCAAATCCTGCTTCAAGACGGCGTGTATTGTCTTGGGGATGATGCCCTTCCAAAACGCGCGTGAACAGCACACCCCGATGCTTTGTAGGAATACCTAGTTTATTTTTCTCGAAATCTGTTCCACCGACGAGCTTGAGCTGGGGGCGAATATCATCATAGTCATAGGAATTCATAATACACTCCAAACGAGTTGGTCTGTAAAAATACTATCTTATTTGAATTTGTTTGTCTAAAATTGTTCCGGTTTCGTACCAAGCCGAGCGCCAGATTTCAAATTTGCTTCAAAATTTCTTGGCGGTATAATTAGTAAACATTAGCTTAAAAATGGTCGTTTTAAGCCATATATTTTTACTTTTTACAAAATTTATGTCAAAAGAAAAAGAATTAGGCAAAGTCAGCCATTGGTACGACAAAATAAATGTTGCCGTGGTTAAGTTGGCGGGCGTTCTCAAAAAAGGAGACCGCGTGAAGTTTAAACACGGAAATGAAGAATTTGAAGAAACAATAGAGTCTCTTCAAATTGACCACGAAGCTGTTCTCGCCGGCAAAAAAGGAGACGAAGTTGCCATGAAGCTTTCACAAAAGGCGAAAGAAGGCACGTTGGCGTATAAGGTTGAGTAAAATTTTGTTAAGATGTTCAAACATAATTTAGCAAGGAAATGCTAATACTATTTGCTTTTGTATTTCTTTGGTGCTAGCATACTGAAAGTTATCGAATTTTTGGTAACGAAGACCGTGAAAACACGGTGTATTTTTTTGTTTTTATAGGAAAAGCGAAGAATGAACAGAGACCAGTTTAACGATAAACTCAAAGCATACGAGGACAGGGAGAAGTTTCTGAAAACAAGCCGCAAACACTTGTTGGAGTCGCAAAACGACGGCAACAATGGCAGTGTTGTGGCCGAAGAAGTGGGCGAAAGAGAAGAACAAAACTAGCCCATCCAAAAACACAGGTCACCAATACGGTGGCCTTTTTTAATTGCGTTTTTAAGCGCCTTGTAGTAGCCTGTAGGAGTATTTATCTAAAAACTACCAACTAGTCCCATGCCCCAACTTCAATTAATAAAATTGGCCTGTAGTAAGTGTAAACGCACCAACTATTGGAGCCGTAAAAACAAGAAAAAAGTTGAGCGCAAAATAGAGCTCAAGAAATGGTGCAAATGGTGCAAAAAACAAACCCCGCACAAGGAGGTAAAGAAATAACAAAAATACCCGCAAGTGCGGGTATTTTTGTTTACTTGGCGGGGGAGCTTGCGAGTACGCAACTCCACTTGGATTTTCTATAACCAAATACAGTTAAGAAAATCTCAGCGCCCACGGGAATCGGTCACGCATAAAATTTTGCTGAATTTTTGCGCGACCCCGCCTCGGCACGTCTGCCTCCGGCTTTCGAATCCTCACGCAAGCCAAACAAATGGCTTGCTGTGATCCCTACGCTCACGTTGTTCACTGCGGGCCCACGAGGATTCGAACCTCGGTCAACGGTTTTGGAGACCGCTATTCTACCACTGAACTATAGGCCCAATTAATACAATTTTATAGTATCATAATGTTTCTTCACCACAAATTCGTTAGTTTAAAAATTTTTTAGTTTCTTTTTCTATCTCTTTAAATTCAGCTGGCTCAAACCACAGTATTTCTTTATCCCGCTTGAACCAAGTCCTTTGTCTTTTGGCATAGCGCCAGATTTCTGTTTCCAACCTCGCGAGCATTTCCTGTTTTGATATTTTGTTATTTACATATTTGGCTAAATATTTGTATTCCAGACCGAGCGCTTCCATCCGCCCCCACGACAATCCGCGTTTGTGCAAACGCCTCGCTTCGGCAACCATACCTAGTCTAATTCGTGAGAATAAGCGAATATGAATTTTTTGTTTAAGAGTCTTGTCGGGCAATGTCAGTCCAATTTTCAAAACCCCCCAACTTGGAAGCCGAACTTCCAAGTTAGGGACACGGCCGAGGGTGGAGGCAATTTCAATAGCGCGAATAGTCCGGCGAGGGTTTTTTGAGTCAATGGTTTCTGCCCGCTTCGGGTCGAGTTTTTTAAGCATTTCAAAAAGTTGTTTTGCTGTTTTGTTATTTAACTCTTTTCTTAACTTTATGTTTGGCGCTACTCCAGGAAGAATCGTCCCGTTTACCACAGTATCAATATAAAGTCCTGTTCCGCCGCATAAAATGGGAATTTTGCCACGTTTTAAAATACCCGAAATAGCGGTATCGGCCAGTTTTTTGTATTCGGCCACCGAAAACTGTTCTCGTGGGCTTGCAATATCCAACAAATGATGAGGTATGCCACGCATCTCTTTTTTTGTTATTTTGCCGGTGCCGAGATCAAGGCCCTTATAAACCTGTCTTGAATCAGCCGAAACAACCTCGCCATCAAATTTTTTAGCCAGCCGGACGGCCACGCCGCTTTTTCCGGTAGCGGTTTGTCCGAGGATTACAATGAGTTTTGGCTTTTGCATTTATGGGATAATTTTTTATTTTTATTTAGTAAATGAAACAGTTTTAATAAAATTGTTTACATTTTTTGATATACGTAAATTGTAACGAGTTTTCTTCCTAAACTGTTTTATTGTGTATAACTGGCTATTGAAGCCCAGTATTGATATTAAGGTTTTAGCATCTTGTGCCAGCGGACGAATAGTACTGACAAAGTTAACCATTTTGTACCCACGGTCGTTATATATTGACCCATCTGTTTGGAGAAGCCCCAAGAGGCAAAGTTTGGCAAAAATTTTATCCTTTTTAATCCACGAAGTCACCGATACCTGTTGTTCATATTTTGCACCAACATTCCAACCAAGCATTTGTGGCCATTTGTTTGAATAGCAACTTATATCAACGTAGTTCGTAGCTCTTTTTATTATAGAAACTCTGTTATTTGGTAAAATTATTCGTATTGACTTTATTATGTGTTTAATAATTTTTGGATATTTTGTGTCACACGTTACACGAAGACGAACAGCCCTACCATTGGGGTTTGATAAATTACCGTCCCCAAGGGCAATCCCTATTATGTACGCTAGATTTCCCCTATAATCACGATTAACTTTTTCCATCTTGTGGGCGAGAGAGGACTCGAACCTCCACGGCCTAAGGCCACACGATTTTGAGTCGTGATCGTCTACCATTCCGACACTCGCCCTTATTTAAGCTTTAAGCATTCTACCAAAATTAGACCTTTTTGTTAATTTGAAATTTATGGTAAAATCTTAGTGTTTGAATTTTTTACCACCAACTACAAACTACTTACTACCAACCAGTTCCATGTCCAATTTTTACAGCGATTCAATTTTTTGGATTGAAGTTGACAAGGTAAAACCGAATCCGTATCAACCAAGACGGGATTTTGACGAGGCCCGTCTCCGCGATCTGGCTGATTCCATTCGCCAGTACGGGGTGCTCCAACCACTCGTAGTAACACGAAAAGAAATAGAAAAAGAAGACGGCGGGCTTGCCGTGGAATATGAGCTTATCGCGGGAGAAAGGCGACTCCGGGCCTCCAAAATGGCCAATCTTTTTCAGGTGCCTGTTTTGATTCGCACTACAGAAGATGACGCCAAAACAAAGCTAGAAATTGCCATAATAGAGAATCTTCAGCGAGAGGATTTGAACGCCGTTGACCGCGCCAGAGCTTTTGCCAGACTGGCCGAGGAGTTTGGGTTCAAACATATTCAGATTGCTCAAAAAATAGGCAAGAGTCGGGAATATGTGACCAATACTCTCCGCATACTTTCGCTCCCTGAGGAAATTCTAGGTGGGCTGTCGGAAGGAAAAATTTCGGAAGGGCATACGCGTCCTCTCATGATGCTCATTGACCACCCGGAAGAACAACTGACGCTATTTAAAGAAATAATATTTAAAAAAATGACCGTCAGGGAAGCCGAAGGCATATCTCGCCGAATTGCCCATGACCGTGCCAGGAAAAAAGAAACCGTAACTCCGGAAATGCTTGAACTGGAAGGAAAGCTGGCGGAAACGCTTGGCACCAGAGTTCAGATAGAAAAAGGGGAAGTCGGCGGAAAACTCATCATAGATTTTTTCTCCCAAGAAGATTTACAAAGCATTTTGGCCCTTATTAACGGGAACAAAGAAAAAAAGCCGGGCGAGATGATGGAAAATCAAATAACGATAACGGAAGATACGGGCGCGCCCGTGTCCGACAATAAGCTAGCCGATATTCTAGACGATCGTTCCGGCGAGGAAAAGAAAGAGGACGAACAAAGCGACGATTTGTATAACATTCGCAATTTTTCTCTATAGTCCCTGCAGCCCCAATTCCACGGAGCTCTAAATGGAGCTATAAATTATTACATTATAATTAGCTATAGCTAATTATAATGTAATAATTTAGACGGGGGGTACTTTTAAGTTGCGTAAATTGTTGATAGCGCGACAAACTAGGGTTTTTTACGGAAAGTTTCTTCAGGAAAAGAATCGCTTGATAGGATTTGTTTTTTGGAGAGAGGACTTTATGTGCCTTTTGGCCATATGGGTTTTGGCATAATCAAGCCATTTTCCCGACGGCCGGCTTCCTTCTTTGGTTATAATTTCCACTATGTCGCCGTTTTTTAACTTTGTGTCCAAAGACACTAGTTTGCCGTTTACCTTGGCTCCGGAAGCATGGTCTCCAATGTCGGAATGTATGAGATAAGCGAAGTCAAGAGGGCTTGAATCTTCCGGCAAATCAATGACATCCCCTTTTGGCGTAAAAACGAAAACTTGATCCTTGAAAAAGTCTGTTTTTAAATCGTTTAAGTATTCTCCCGTTTCAGAAACATTTTTTTGCCACTCAATCAGCTGGTTTATCCAAGAAAGATTTTTTTGCAGGACGCGGAGTTTTTTGGCATCGCCGCTTTCCTTGTAGGAAAGATGGGAAGCAATGCCGTATTCGGCCCTATCGTGCATTTCCTGACTTCTGATCTGTATTTCTACAATAGCGCCGTCCCCGGTGAAAACAGTGGTATGTATACTCTGATATCCGTTTGGTTTTGGCAGGGCGATATAATCTTTGATGCGGCCCGGAAGCGGTCTCCAGTTTTTGTGCACCATTCCCAAGACCTTATAGCAATCTTCCACGGAGTTCACGATAATACGCAGAGCAACAACGTCATAAATTTTTTCGATATCTTTGTTGTGCCGCAACCATTTTTTATACAAACCATAAAGATGTTTGACGCGGTGGTTTATTTTAAAATGTTTTATGCCGTTTTCAGCAAGCGTTTTGGCAAAAGATTTGTGAAATTTCTCCAAATAACTCTCACTGGCATGTTCCATTTCCTTTAAAATAACCGAAATTTCCGCGTATTCTTTCGGATAGGCAAACCGAAAAGAGAAGTCTTCAAGCTCGGCTTTCATTTTCCACATACCCAAGCGGTCGGCGATAGGGGCGTATATTTCAAGAGTTTCAAGAGCGATACGTTTTCGTTTTGCTTCAGGCACATACTCCAGAGTGCTGACATTATGCAAGCGATCGGCCAATTTTATTATAACCACGTTGACATTTTGGGCTACCGCTATGAAGAATTTACGCAGACTTTCAACATGCCTGTCTATCCCGCGGTATTTTAATTTTCCCAGTTTGGTTACGCCTTGCACCAAAAACAGTATCTCGTCTCCAAATTCTTTTTTTATTTCTTCGTCCGACAAATGAGCCTCTTCCAGGATATCGTGGAGCAACCCGGCAGATACGGTATTAGCGTCCAGACCCATAGTCGCTAGATTTTTTGCCACGGCAAAAATATGAGTAAAATACGGTTCGCCGGAATATCTTTTTTGTTCAGAATGGGCTTTTTCGGAAAAAGAGTAGGCTTTGCGAACAAGATCCTTATCCTTGGCGGAAGGTTTTTTCATCAGATTTATGATTTCATCCGCTTGGGGCATGCTTCCATACTAAAGCAACAAGGGGGACAAAGGCAAATCCCAAATTGTGGCCAACAGGGGGCTCATATTTTTGAGATGGGTTCTAATATTAAAACTATTGTCTAATTCGTGAGAATTAGACAATAGTTTGGAAAATTTAGTTACCCATATTATATTCCTGACTAGGCAGGAATATAATATGGTAAGAAATGTAAAAAATGCAAGAAATGCAAGAGAAAAGGTTTTTGTTCCGAGTGGCAAGGAGTAGATTAGGTAGGCGGATCTCGGGAAGTCCCTATTTTTTGAGTTTGTGCGCCACAGCTCTATTTTATAGAGCTGGACTCTACAAAAACATAGTCGCAAATTATTGCTCCTTGTTTTTGTGCGGATTATGATTCGGACAGCCCTTGTTACTGCACCGCTCGGGAATAGTTTTGGTCACAGATAATTTTCTCGCCGTCGCTCGGAAATTTCCGCGACCCCGGCTCGCCCGCCCGCCTTCTAGCGGACATAGCTCTGCCTCACAAAAACAATGCGCAAGCAAAGCAGTTTGCTTGCTTACAAAATTTAACCTTTTATTTTATGTGGATTGTGGTTTTGACAAGATTTATTTGAGCAACGCTCAGGGATGGTTTTTGTGCCTTCCATCATTAAATCCCCACAGAGCTTACAGACGGCTCCGGTTGGTTTTGCCTTAATAGCGTATTTGCACTTGGGATAATCTGAACAACTGTAAAATAAACCGAATCTCCCGCGGCGCTCTACCATAGTACCCGACTTGCATTTCGGACAGACAATACCGGTATTAGCACGCTCCTCTTCCTCGGCGCTTTTCTTGACGAACTTACATCTTGGATAATTAGCGCAAGAAATAAATTTTCCGAAACGACCCTCCCTTTCCACCAGTTTTCCGGATGTGCAATCGGGGCATTTTTCGCCGGTTTCTTTCGGTCCATCCATTATAGTACCGTCCATTTTCCGCGCGCCGACACACTTTGGGTATTTGTTGCAAGAAAGAAATTTGCCGGTTTTGCTTAATTTGACAACCATGGCGCTCCCGCATTTTGGACACAGCACACCCTCCGGAGCGTCTCCAAGCGTGGTTAATTTATCGATTTTTTCTTTAGATTTTATATCTTTGGCGAATGGCCCGTAGAAATCCCTAAGAGTTTTAGCGTAATCCCGCTTGCCGTTTGAAATGTCGTCAAGCTCATCTTCCATTTCGGCTGTAAAAGAATCGCTTATATAATTTCCGAAATTTTGTTCCAAAAAAGTGCTCACCACATCTCCGGTATCGGTTGGGAACATAGTCCTGTTTATCCTGTCCACATAACCGCGGTCAACGAGAGTTTTCATTATGCTGGCATAGGTAGACGGCCGGCCGATGTCTCTTTTTTCAAGTTCCTTGATGAGTCCCGCTTCCGTGTAGCGATTTGGCGGCTCTGTTGCCTTGCCTTCACTTGTAAGATCTTTGAGTATGAGCGTTTCCCCTTCTTTAACTTCAGGCAGTTCAATGTCTTCGCCGCGCGCTCCCGTATCGCAGGCGAGCCAACCAGGAAAGAGAACCCGTGAGCCGTTAGCGGCAAAATCGGGAATGCTTTTTTCAATTTTTTCGAATGTTTTTCCAACGACGGACGGTTTAATTGTTTTATGAACCCCAGAATGAATATTTTCCTTGATATTTGCGGTAATTTTGGTTTTTAAAAGTTTTGCGTCAGTCATTTGGCTTGAAACTGCGCGTTCCCAAATAATGCGATATAATTTTTTCTGTTCTTCATTTAAACCAACAGAAACGGACTCAATATGCGTCGGGCGAATTGCCTCGTGCGCTTCTTGAGCGTTCTTACTTTTTGTTTTATAGAAATGCGCTTCGGCATACTCGTTGCCATATTTTTTTGAAACGACGGTAAGGATTTCATTTTGCGCTTGTTTGCCAATATTCATGCTATCAGTTCGCATATACGTAATATGTCCGGCTTCGTAGAGCTTCTGCGCAACTTGCATTGTACGGGATGGGGAAAAACCAAGACGAGTACTTGCAACTTGTTGTAATGTTGATGTTGTAAATGGCGGGCGAGGCGAGCGTTTCTGTTCAGATTCTTTTACTCCTTCAACAATCCAAGTACCAGCTTTCCCAATTTCTAAAATCTTCTCTACAAGTTTTTCATCTCGCGGCTCCTCTGTGCACATAAGCGTGATTCCTTCCTTCTTCTTTGTGGTGAAGTATCCAGTGATAACCCAAAACTTTTCCGGCGCGAAAGCGCGAATCTCGCGTTCGCGTTCCATGATTATGCGCAGAGCGGGGGATTGTACCCTGCCGGCGGAAAGCCCGTAGCGGACCTTTTTCCAAATAAGTCCGGAAAGGTCATATCCGACAAGGCGGTCCAAGACCCTGCGGGCTTCTTGGGCTTTTCGCAAGTTCGTATCTATTTCTCGCGGATGTTTGAGCGCCTCCTTGACGGCATTTTCCGTAATTTCATAAAACACGATTCTTTTGGCTTTTTTAAAACCGCAGGCTTCTTCTATATGCCAGGCGATAGCTTCTCCCTCGCGGTCCGGGTCGGTGGCTAGGAGAATCTCACTCGCGCCCTTTGCCGCGCTTTTTATTTCGGACAATACTTTTTCTTTGCCTTTCACTATTTCGTAGTGAGGAATAAAACCGCCGTCTATGTCTACGGCTTTTTTGTTTGATTTGGGAAGGTCCCTGATGTGTCCGACGGAGGCCAGTACTCTAAAACCTTTTCCCAGATATTTTCCTATGGTTTTCGCTTTTGACGGCGACTCCACGATAAGTAATTTTGTCATTACTTCACATTAGTAACATAAGTGTTCGCGTAATTGCAAACCTGCGCACTAAGTTTGGCGTGTCTTTTTGTTTCGCCACCGTGTTTTCACGTCACACCGTTTTTCGCGGAATATTGATTTTGGAAAGAAAAATTTTCCAAAAATGAAACAACGCTAAACTTGGTGTTCGGGCAAATTCTCGCAACAAAAAAACACTCGCTTCGAGTGTTTTTTTGTTGCGAGAATTTGCGATTATTGCTTGATGTCGTAAACAGGGTCAATTCCGGAGAAGTCGGCGCCGCTTCCGGTACATATGCCGGCGCCAGCCGAAGCGGCGTCCGAATCGTTGTTAAGAGAATCACTGTTCGTGTTTTCTAGAGTTGCGCCCAAGTGATACCCGTTACAATCAGTTCCGGATCCCAAAGCCGCGTACAAATACACCACAGGAGCCGCAGCCGTGCTTTTTGGGTCGAGAGGAACCGCCGAAATCTGATTAGGAACGAGGGCCGATAGCGCTGTCGGGAAGTTTTTATTGTCGCTGTAATAAGTGTTAACCGCCGTTACCAAGGACCGTATATCGGAAAGGCGGCGAGCGTCTCTCGCTTTTTGCTGAGAAGACCTTAGGTTGACCAAGACAATACCAGACAAAATACCGATAATCGCTATAACTACTAATAATTCAATCAAAGTAAAACCACGAGATGACACGATATTTATTTTTTTCATATATCGTATAGGATAGCAAATCTCGCGGGTTGTTAATAGGGGACTTATCAACAGGTGCCGGTTTTAGGCCAAATTTATATAACTGGGTACAATAAAATTGGTTCGTTCGGTTGAAATGTATAAGCTCTCGCTTCTCCATTTCTCCCTCACTGCCAATTATAAACTACGCCTTATTTCGCCAAGTTCTTCGGTTATAAGGCCCTTAATTTCAAGGAGCGACAGCACGGCGTTGAATTCTTGAACAGGCATCCGGCTTTGATGAAAAATTTCGTCGCGAGCCATGGGTTCGGCAAGGATGGACCATAATTTTTTTTCGGACTCTGTCGCTCCCGCGAGGTCACCAAGCGCCTCCCCGGGATTTTTGCCAACTTCAAAACCAAGCGCCAGAAGCAATTCCTCGCTTCCCGTTATTGGCGTGGCTCCCTGTCTGATGAGGCGGTTCGCGCCCGAGGCGTTGGGGGAAAAAATATCTCCCGGAACGGCGAGAACGTCGCGGTTGTAGTCCAGGGCCATTCTGGCGGTTATGAGCGTGCCGGACTTTTCTTCCGCTTCCACTATTAGCACCGCCTTTGAAAACCCGGCCATCAAGCGGTTTCTTTTTGGGAAACTCCAGTCGGTGGCGCGGAAGTCGGGCGGGAATTCAGAAATAAGCGCGCCACCACTTTCCACGATTTCTTCGGCAAGCGACGAGTGCATTCTCGGATATATAACACTTGGGTCAAGGCCTGAACCCGGTATGGCGATTGTTTTAAGCCCCGCGTCAAGCGCGGCTCTATGCGCGATGCCGTCAATGCCCAAAGCCAGGCCGGAAACGATGACTACTGGATATCCTCGCAGTCCGGAAATTAATTTTTCGCAGACATCTCTGCCGTAGCGGGAATATTTGCGCGAGCCGACTACGGCCAAAAAAGTATTTTCATTTTCGTCCGGCAACGCGCCGCGAATCCAAAGTTCATCCGGCGGCTCCGGTATTTCGCGGAGCGCGGACGGGAATTGGCCGGGTGAAAGTTTTTTGATTTGAAGCATAAACTTACTTTAACACGAATGAGGTAGGTTTTACTTGTTTAAATATTGGTGATAATATTTTGATAAGTTTTGGATAAGATAATGGAGGACTCATGGAAACAGCGCTTTGGTTTGTTTTGGCGGGAGGAATTATCGGCGCGTTCTTTTCCAGAATAAGCGACAGAGCTCCTATCATCGGTTCTCTGATAGGCCTTGTCGCGTACTTTGTCTTGTCGCATTGGTTCGGTTTGTTTCTCGCAAGCATAAGTTGAACCAGACGAATTCAATATACTGGCGGTCTATCGGATGGACCGCTTTTTTCTTGCCCCGACACTAATTTTGGCATTGTTTTGCTTTTGAAGACCTTTATTATGATGACAGAGAGCCCTTAACAATAAGATTATTTTTTAACAATTTTGTTTGGCAAAACTAAAAAAGCCATGCCAAATTTAGTGTATGGGTTTGCCCGAACGCTCTAGTAGGATTATACTGAATCTACGTTGTGGCGATTTTCAAAACTCGCTTCACTCGTTAAGAAAATCAGCCATGTTGGACATCAAATTCATCAAAGAAAATGCCGACCTTGTAAAAGACGCCGCCCGCAAGAAGCGCATTGATTTTGACTTGGACGAACTTATAGAGACGGACGACCTCCGCTTGCAAACGCTTTCTCTGGTGGAATCGCTTCGGGCCGAACAGAACAAAGTAAGCGACGAGGTCGCAAAGACCGAAGACCAGTCTCTCCGCGGAAAATTGATTGCCGACATGAAAGCGTTGAAGGAACAGCTTAAGCAAAAAGACGAAGAATTGAAAGAGGTGATGAAAAAATGGCAAACGCTGATGCTTCGGGTGCCGAATATTCCCGATGTATCCGTGCCGGACGGCGCAGGCGATACCGGCAACCAGGAAATTAAAAAGTGGGGGAGTATTCCGAAATTTAAGTTTGAGCCAAAGTCCCACATTGATATTATGCAAGACCTGGATATGGTTGATTTTGAACGCGGGACCAAAGTGGCCGGATTCCGCGGTTATTTTTTGAAAAATGACGGAGCCATGCTTTCCTACGCCGTTTGGCAGTACGGCGTTGAATTTTTTATGAAAAAAGGTTTTGTTCCGATGATAGTGCCATCGCTTGTTCGCCGCGAACAGATGTTTGGCACGGGGTATTTGCCAGAAGGCGAGGACGATTTATATAAGACTCAAGACAGCGACTATTTGGCGGGTACGGCGGAGGTGGCGACAATGGGCTATCATTCCGACGAGATCTTGAACAAAAAAGACTTGCCGAAAAAATTTCTTTCCTTTTCTCCGTGTTTTCGCAGAGAGGCGGGGAGCCACGGCAAAGACACCAAGGGTCTTATCCGAGTGCATGAGTTTTTTAAACTGGAGCAGGTTGTTCTCTGCGAAGCCGACCACCGAGAGTCCGTCAAGTGGCACGAATGGGTGAATCGCAATACCGAAGAATTTGTAGAGTCGCTCAATATTCCGTATCGCACGGTAATAAATTGCGGGGGAGATTTGGGGCTGGGGCAGGTCAAAAAATACGACATTGAACTTTGGGTTCCGGGCGAGAATAAGTATCGCGAAATCAGCTCCGCTTCATACTTCCATGATTTTCAAACTCGCCGTTTGAATATTCGTTACAGGGATGAGGGCGGGAAAATGCGCTTCGCGCATTCCTTAAATAGCACCGCTATTCCGACGCCGAGGGCGCTCGTTTCCATAATTGAAAATTACCAAAATATAGACGGCTCGGTCAGAGTGCCGGAAGTTTTGGAGAAATATATGGGCAAAAGTGTCATTCTAAAAAAAACGGATTGACGGTTGGCAGAGCGTCCGGCCCCAATTCAATAGTGAATGAAAATCACACGGTCCGACAGTATCATTAGAAAATCGCCGCATACGGCGAGAAAAAAATATCAAACGGAATTTGCCAAGAAAGTGGCGCTCTCTTTTTTGGTGCTTGCCGTATTTTTAGGCCTCGCCCTGTACGGACTCTATCGGCCGGAAGTGAGAATTAGAAATATTTCGGTTTTGGGCACTTTTGTAATAAAGCCGGATGATATAAAAAAAGTGGCGGAGGGTGAGCTTTTCGGCAAATACTTTTATCTATTGCCGAAAAGAAGCATTTTCATTTACCCGAAAGAGCAGCTTGAAAACAAGTTAGCGGAGAATTTTAAACGCATTCAAGGTATAAACATTGAAAGGAACGGCTTTACCGAAATACTTATAAGCATTAAAGAGAGGTCGGAAAGATATCTGTGGTGCGGGCGGGATTTAATAGAAGAACGCGCGCCTTCCGATGATTGTTATTTTGTCGACTCGGGCGGTTATCTTTTTTCCAAAGCCCCTTATTATTCCGGCAACCTTTTTCTTGAATTCTACGGGCCGCTCTCGGACGGAGAAAACAACAAGCCCGTCGGCGGGACGGTGCTTCCGGAGGAAAATTTTGAAAACCTGATACGATTTGTCGAAAATTTGGCGCTCATTCATTTATTACCGCAAAAAATATTGTTGAAAGCGGACGGAGATTACGAAATTTTTCTCGAGAGAGGAGGGAGGGTGATGATAAATAGCAAAAACAATTTACAAAAAAACATTGAATACCTGAAATTGGCTCTTGCCACTAACCCGCTCAAGACAAAAATGGAAACCGCGCGAGAGACGCTTGATTATCTGGACATTCGTTTTGGCAATAAGGTGTTTTTTAAATTTAGATAATTCATAGTAATTCATAGACCTGCCCACATTCTACATAGGCCTCGCCTATGTAGGCGAGGCCTATGGGTAAAAAGAAAATGCTATAGTGGCGGAATGAATTCCGGGTTTTGGCAAAAACTATAACTGGGTACAATGTTTCATCTTCGCTCGGACGATGTGAAAGTGATTACACTTTACACCCGCTTCTCGCTCGACGAAATAAAAAAGCCGTTTTTTTGTCTGGCGCCAACTTGCCCGCCTAAATTTCTTATAGAAATTTTGGCGGGTGCGCTATATTATAAACCCGAAATGACATGAAAAATTTTTGGAATACGTTACCCAAACCATTTTTTGCGCTAGCTCCGCTTGCGGATGTTACAGACTGCGCTTTTCGCGAATTGGTTGCTAAATACAGCAAACACGGCAGAGGGGGCGGGGGTCCCGATGTTTTTTGGACGGAATTTGTTTCGGCGGACGGATTGTGCAGCCCGGCTGGCCGGAAAAAACTTCTTATCGATCTCGCCTATACCGAAGCCGAGCGGCCGATTGTGGCGCAAATTTTTTCTTCCAAACCCGACAATATTAAAGAGGCGGCGAAATTTATTGCCGAGCTCGGTTTTGACGGCGTGGACATAAACATGGGTTGTCCGGACAGAAGCATCGAGAAGCAAGGAGCCGGCGCCGCGCTTATGAAAGATTTTAAACTGGCGCAGGAAATTATTTATGCCGCGAAAGTTGGCGCGGGCAACATTCCAGTGTCCATCAAAACGCGTATTGGTTACAACAAAGATATTTTGGACGAATGGATTCCGACGTTGCTTCTAACAAAACCCGCCGCGATTACCGTGCACGCGCGGACGCGCAAGGAAATGTCCAAAGTTCCGGCGCGCTGGGAAGCAGTCGCGCGCGCCGTAAAACTTCGCGACGAAGCGGAAAGCGAAACGCTTATAATCGGCAATGGCGATGTCAAAGATTTGACGGAAGCGCGCGCGAGGGTGGAGGAAACCGGCGCGGATGGCATAATGCTCGGCCGGGCAATTTTCGGCAACCCATGGCTTTTTGCTCCCGTTTTATCATTCCAACATTCTCAAGAATGTTGGAATGATAAAAAGACGAGAGTTACGAGAGTTAGAGAGCTACTGAAAGTACTGGCGGAACATACGCGCCTGTTTGAAAAAAAGCTGGGAAAGGTGAAAAACTTTTCCATCATGAAAAAACACTACAAAGCGTATGTGAACGGTTTTGACGGCGCCAAGGAACTGCGCATGGAACTTATGGAAGCCAAAAACGCGGGCGATGCGGAGAATATCGTAAAAGAATTTCTAAAACACAGACAAACTTAACTACCAGACAAGCGTTTTTTGTCAAAGTAGGTTTCGGGACGCCGCAAATATAGTATCCATACGAAAAAATAATTGATTTAGACTTATCCACACACAGACTGCCCTTTTTTTGTTTCTTTTGTTCTGGTTATGATATAATATCTTGCATACGGACTATATATGTATGGATAAAACAGCGAACAAACACCCTCACATCTTCGCTCTCACTGTTTTTCTTTTTGGAATACTGTTTCTTTCGTTTGGGAAGCCCGCCATCGCCGCCGCTTCCGATTCGTCACTCGGGAATAACCCCGTTTTCATATCCGCCTCTTTTGTGGAAAATATTACTGAAGGTTTTCGGGCTGTTTCCGATGCTGTCAGCAACACTTTCCCCAACAGGGGAACTCCGGAGCCCGCTTCTTTGATTGAAGAAAACATTCCGACGGCGAAACCTTCGCCCGCTTCGCCGAAACCTGACGCGGGCGGGCTTTCTTTGTCCAAGGCGGGAGCTTCCGCCATAGCCTCTCTCGCCTCGGTCTCCTCATCCATCTCCTCCTTCGCCAATAATTTATCCGATACGGTATTCGAAGGCATCCAAAACACGGTTAATAATTTCCGCGCCAACCTGCCTGACTTGCCTAAGCTCGTGTCGCCAAAACCACCTGCTCCAAAAGACACGAACACCGATAGAACCAAAGCAGCTCTGGTCCCCCTAACCGCTTCTCAAAAAGACAACCCCTCTCTTTCCGAAGACATAGCTAATCTTAAAAAAGACATGGACGGATTGAAGTCAAGATTTTTGACGATATCGGCATCCGGACCGATAGCTCAAAATGTCACGGAGCGTGTCGCTCCGACGCCTTTTCAGGGTCGGAGCCCCGACCAAAGCGTCGGGGGCGTATCGCAAGCTGATTTGAACAAACTAGAAAATTCCCTCAAGTCAGAAATCTACAAAGTGTCCTCTTCCGCCTCTTCCCAAACAAGTTCCGTCTATCAGGCCATGGCTCTGTCCAGTCGCATCAACAAATTGGACACAGTCACCGTTTCCGGCGCGACCATCACGGGCTCTTCATTTGCCGGAAGTGTTTCCGGAACATCAGGAAGTTTTTCAGATACTCTTTCCGCAAGCGGCGCCTCCACCCTCACCACCCTTTCGGCCGGGGCCACTACTCTCACTACCCTAACTGCCGGCACCACCACCTTAACCAATCTCACTGTTTCCAACACTTCCACCTCGACCTTTGCCGGCCGTCTTCTTCTTTCCCTCTCTCCAACCATCGCTCACACCTTCTCTTCGTGGACATCCGGAGCAAGTGACGCCAATGCACTCTCCGCCTCTTTGGTAATCAACCCCGCTTCCGCTTCCGCCGACTCAAACCTTCTTTCTCTTTCCGTAAACAACTCCGTCAAATTTCTGATAGACGCCGAAGGAGACGTTTTTGCGAACTCTCTAACCGCCGTAGGCGGCGTGACCTTATCCAACACCACCGCCTCCTCGCTTTCGGTGGAAGGAACAACAACGCTCGGCGACGCCACCTCAACCGACAGAACTTACCTTAATTCGAGAATAGGATCGTCCCTTATTCCGGCAACCACCAACCTCCTAGACTTGGGCGATACCGCAAACGGTCTTGCGTGGCGCACTGGACTTTTCGGCACCTCGGTCGGCATCGGAACGACAACCCCATACAGCAAGCTAACAACATGGGGCACAGGCAGTTTGTTTGAAGCCGTCACGAACGCATCCACCACCGTGTTCTCCATCGGGCAGGGAGGCGCTACATCTACCGCTT
>Ga0209514_10000611_pt1 | contig 70672 bp, 56 predicted proteins | sample Subgrocontami58m_FD_187452 | JGI IMG/M metagenome (GOLD analysis project Ga0209514, IMG submission 187452) | Subsurface groundwater microbial communities from S. Glens Falls, New York, USA - GMW37 contaminated, 5.8 m (SPAdes) (version 3) | ecosystem: Environmental > Aquatic > Deep subsurface >... | reverse complement strand
GCCTGTATGCGGAAGTTACTCATTATATTGAATTCAATGCTGAAGAATAACACTCCGTGGAATAACTCAAAGTCTCTTTGTGTAATAGGAGCACGCGACTAGTGTTTAAGACAGTTGCTACGAGACTTGGCAGGTGGTCGGCTGGCACGATTCGGTCGTACAGATAGCTACCATAGAATGAGGTTTGAGGCGACTTTGGCTTGAGTATCGAAACCTCCTTGAGGTTTCGCCCTAATTGTATCTGGAAAGCAGGCAAAATACCCGTTTCCTTTATTCGAGTATTTTGAAGGTTCTGAGCAGATGATTCAAGTCCGCTTTAGCTTGCCTGGATACGCTTTGCTCAGCAGCAACCTGAACGGTAAAAGGAACGCCGTTCATGTCAAAGAAAACGAACCTGTCCACGAAGGTTGTTAGGGTCTTGTAGTTTGCATCGTATAACCAGGAATAGGCAATCGTTTTCCCACTGATAAGTCCTTCTTTGATTGTGGACCGCTCGATATTGCGCGCGTTCGCAATATCTCTTGAGGCGAGTTGTTCTGACAAATCTTCATACCAGTCTACTGCGTTGCTGCTGGGACCCTCTTCGTTGTGGGCACGAATCGAAAGTACGATACCACCTTCAGTGTTCGCCGTTTCGCTGCTGACGAACCAATTGGTAGCACTAGTCGTCGTTGATATCTGGGGTTCCGACTGATAGCGTGCCGGGTATTCGAAGCTGAAATGAATAAACCCTTCCCTTATCTCCGCGATTTTGTATGCTTCGTTGCAGGCACCGATTGATAGGGCCGTAAACACCAAAGACACGCCAATCGTGATACGGAAAAATCGTTTTGGAAGCTTTCCAATCCTGAACATTCTCATCTACTATCTAATTCCAGGCCAGAACCATCTGGCTAAACCATAGTAACTACTTAGGGACAATCTATCAGCCACGTCTGCCTGTGATGCACCTCTATACGCCGGTATCGCCATTAATAGATCACCAGCTACCTTGCCAACGCGGCCTTCGAATCTTCTATAATTCTCCTCCGGGACCAAGCCCTCACCCAGGCGTCTTGGATTGGTATAACCGAGTTGCTTTCCAATCGAGAAGCCCAGGCCAAAAGCAATCGCTTCTTCTTGCAGTGTACCTCCATTACCATAGATAAGTTCTACCGCCTTGTGGAAACCTTCATGCCCAAGCGTCATTACTGTTTCTCTCGCGTCCATTCGATGCAGCACCGTGGGATTGAGTAAAATAGTCCCTTCACCCGGGAGCGTTGCGCCTGCAGCACCTGGACCGTTTTTCTCAAACCAGTCCGCGTCCCATTTAATTACAGTCAATGGGACATCTTCTCGTTCTAGATAGCCCGTTAATTCAGGGGCAACACTGGCGAGTTCATCCCACGCCAGCCGCAGTTCAGCCCAATCCTGCACCATCTTGTCCACGTCCGAACCTGGTGCGTAGTCCATGCCGGCATCGGCTAATGCCTGAAGCATGGCCAGAATCTCATCCTCGTTTTCGAATTCGACGATAAGACCGGTTGGGTCGGTATACTTTAATGGGTTGTTGAAAACGTACGAATACCGGTTGAGTGACTGCGGATTACCTAGACTCTGCACAATGCTGTCCGGGCTGATAAACCGCCCAATGGCCGGGTCGTAGTAACGTGCGCCGTAGTAATAAAGACCCGTATCATCAAGTCTCTGGCCGGTGAACTTGATGTCTGTGGGCACTGAGCCGGAGCGGGTCAAACCGAAGGGAGAGTAACTGATGGAACTGATTAGCGCGCCTGAGCTATCGGACATGACGGATGTTCCCGTCAGGTGGTCCTGGTGAATGTAGTTTAAGGTAGTTCCAGTGCGTTTTGCCACCAGCCTGCCTCCGAGGTAATAGTATCTGGTCTCGTTGCCGGTGGTCAAGTTCTTCTCGTAGTATTTGTTCACATAGAGAACCGTCTCCCCACCTTCTGTCTTTTTGACTCTATTCCCATCACCGTCATAGACAAAGGTGGTGGTGCCGTTGGCGGTGGTGATGGATATTGGGCGGTTCTCGGCGTCCCAGGTGATATTCTGACTGCTGCCCCGCGTGAGCATGTTGCCGTTAGCGTCATAAGTATAGTTGCCCGACCCGGCGACAGCGGTGACGGCGTGGGGACGGATACCATTTGTATTGTAGGTATAGGAGTTACCGTTCATCGAGTCGATATTACCAATACTGTTGTAGCTATAGCTGGCGCTGTAGTTCCCTGATACCGAGGTGAGCCTGTCCAGGAAATCATAACCGAAGGTCTCATTATCCGAATTGAGCAGATTATAGCGGTTTCGCAGATTTCCGCCGGCGTCCCAGGTGTGTTTAACATCTTGAAGAGGGCCATCGGAATAGCTCAGCAGCTTGTCAAAAGAAGTTAAATAGGTAGCCTTCAGCCATGCCTGAGAGCGGACGACATTCGAAATGCGCACCTCGCCCCGCCTCTGCCTTTAATGGTGGGCGGTATCCCGATGCAAATCTGGATGACCATCCCGATGCAGTCGGAACGCTCTAACCAGGCACTGGTGGGCGGTACAAGATTCGAACTTGTGACCCCTGCGATGTGAACGCAGTGCTCTAACCGCTGAGCCAACCGCCCCAGAACCACTCCCCATTTTAACCCCGATAATCAGCATTGTAAACGCTTGTGGTTTATCAAGCCTTTTTAGCCGTCATTGCTTCAAGGACAAGCTCACTCAGGTCTTTTGCCTGAATTGTCTCAGTGACGCCCTTGGTTTTCAGCCCGTCTTCAAACATAGCCAGGCAGTAAGGGCAAGCGGTCGCCACCAGCCCGGCTTTAGTCTCTATTAGCTGCTCTGTCCGCTTGATATTGACCCGTTTGTCCGGCTCTTCCTCCATCCACATGTGACCCCCACCGCCACCGCAGCAGAAACCGGCTGACTTGTTTTGTTCCATTTCCACTCGTTTTATTCCGCCGATTGCCTGTAAGATTTTCCTGGGCTGCTGATAAATATCGTTATAACGTCCCAGGTAGCAGGAATCGTGATAGGCGACTACCTTGCTGCCTTCGATGCTGCCGACTTTTATCTTGCCGCTGTCAATCAAATCGAGTATGAACTGAGTGTGGTGGATAACCTCATAATCACCCCCGAACTGAGGGTACTCCTGCTTGAGAGTATTAAAACAGTGAGGACAGGTGGTCACGATTTTCTTGATATTATATGATTTCAGAGTCTCGATGTTTTTCTGGCAGAGGGTTTGGAACTGGTATTCATCACCCATTCTGCGAGCCGGGTCTCCGCAGCAGGCTTCCTGGCTGCCCAGAATTCCAAAGTTTACCCCGGCTGCCTTGAGAATCCTAGCCGTGGCGATGGCTACCTTCTGATTTCTTTCTTCAAGCGCCGAAGTGCAGCCTACCCAGTAAAGGATTTCAATATCACTATTATCCGCGAGCGTCTTTATCTCCAGGCCTTTCGTCCAGTCGGTTCGAGTAGCCGCGGTGCCTTTCCATGGATGCTCGCGTGTTGCCAGGCATTGCAACGCCTGCTGAACCGGTTCAGGCATCTGGCTTCTCTCCATCACCAGGTTACGGCGCATATCAACCAGCTTATCGATATGGTCGACTGCCACCGGGCAGACAACATCACAGGAACGGCAGGTTGTGCATGCCCAAATTTCGTTTTCGGTAACAACCGTGCCGGCCAGAGCTTTTTCAGGCGGGGTTGGCTCAGCCGGAGCGGCTGGGGTAGTTTGTGTTCCTGCCGCCGGAGATTTCTGGGCTTTAACCAGTTCTGGACCTACCTTCAGGAGATGCTTCTTCAAGTCTTGAACCAGCTTCTTAGGATTAAGCTCTTTACCGCTGGCGTAAGCCGGGCATCTTTCCTGACATTGACCGCAAACCACACAGGCATAAAGATCGAGAATCTGTTTCCAGGTAAAATCGGTTATCTTACTGGCGCCGAAGCTCTCCGCCGTTTCCAGATTGATGGTGCGGAGAACGCCTACAGGCAGCGGCGAGCGGAAGAAAACGTTGAATATAGAGGCTACCACGTGAAGGTATCTTGAATAGGCGATGAAAACAAGGACAAACAAAACGGTCAGCCAGTGCGCCCAGAAGAAGGCGATATTAGCTGACTCTATGCCGGCTGTGCTGCCTGTGAAAAGCTGACTCAAGAATGAGCTTACCGGCGGCAGATTGGTACCCAGACCGACGGGAGGATGACCGAGGGCTATGCTGGTCGCCTCTTTAAAGAGATGGGTTATCGGGTGAAAAAAGACGGAAAGCAGAATAATCATCGCTTCAAGTGTCTGCTCTCCCTTAAGTCGCGCCGGCCTGACCACAAAGCGACGGATGATACCCCAGGCAGCGCCGAAAACAACAAGAACGGCCAGGAAATCCATTACCCAGGCATAGCGGAAGAAAAAGGTTGTCTCTTCAAGTTTATCAGAGAGGCCGAAACCGGCTCCGAGAATGATAAACAGAAAATAAAAGGTGCTGAAGGTAAAAAAGCCCCAAGCCATAAAAGCATGACCCAGGCCGGCTCTGTTCTGAGCAGTCACATTTTTTAGCTGGCACCACTGTCCCACAATAATGCCGAGAGTAGAGAAGAATCTGAAAACAAGCTGGCGTAAGCTTTCCTCTTTACGTCCCAGCATCATATAGCTGATTAGCTGACGGATCCGGCGGGCAAAAATGGCGGCGGCCAGGACAGTTACCCCCCAGAAGAGAATCCGGCCCGTGACACTTGCTACATCAAATGGCGACATAGGTACCTCCTAAGGTTAATCGCTCTCAAACAGCGCACTAAGTTCACATTATACTAATAATTGCTTGCATTGTGTAGTGGAGACGATTAAAATATAGGACTGAGATTTGTATGGATTGCCACGTCCCTATTTTATTGGGAATCGTAATGCCACCATGAAGTGCAAATGGCTCACAAAGACAAACGTGGACAGGAAGGCTAAATGGTAGAAAAATATAATCCACCCGAGACTGAAAAAAAATGGCAAAAGAAGTGGGATGAGGACAAGCTGTACGCGGTTACGGAAAACAGTAAGAAACCGAAATATTATGCTTTGACCATGTTACCCTATACCTCCGGAGACCTCCACGTCGGGCATTGGTATGCCATGGGCGGAGCGGATTTGCAGGCGCGTTTCAAGCGGATGCAGGGCTATAATGTGCTGCACCCGATAGGGTTCGACGCCTTTGGTCTGCCTGCCGAAAATGCTGCCATTCAGAGGGGCATTCACCCGTTCACCTGGACAATGGATAATGTGGAAAACATGCGGCGGCAATTGAAGAGCCTCGGCGCCTGTTATGACTGGGACAGGGAGGTTATCACCTGCCTGCCGGACTATTATGAATGGACGCAATGGTTCTTCCTGAAGCTATACCAGCACGACCTGGCTTACAGGCGAAAAGCGCCGGTGAACTGGTGCCCAAGCTGCCAGACAGTGCTGGCTAATGAGCAGGTGGTGGACGAGGCGTGCGAGAGATGCGGGACACCGGCGACACACCGCGACCTGGAGCAGTGGCTGTTCAGGACAACCAAGTATGCCGAAGAGCTGATGCAGCACGAGGGCCTAGACTGGCCTGAACGCATCAAGATAATGCAGCGGAACTGGGTGGGCAAGAGCACCGGCGCGATGATTTCTTTTGAGCTTAACCAACCTGATGTTGAGGAAAAGGAAATCAAGGTATTTACAACGCGTCCAGATACCACTTACGGAGTGACATTTATGGTGCTGGCGCCGGAACACCCGCTGGTGGCAAAGATAACCACTTCGGATAAAAAAACAGAGGTGGAAGAATACGTCGCCAAGGCGCGAAGGCAGACAGAGATAGAGCGGACATCGACCGAGCGAGAGAAGGATGGCGTATTTACCGGCGCGTACGTAACAAACAGGCTGAACGGCGAAAAGGTGCCTGTATGGATTGCCGATTACGTACTCGCGGGCTATGGCACAGGGGCGGTGATGGCGGTTCCGGCACATGACGAGCGAGACTTTGCCTTCGCTAAAAAATACAATTTGCCGATTAGAGTGGTCATTTCTCTTCCGGACTGGAACGGCGAACCGTTGAAAGAGGCTTATACCGAAGCCGGGGCGATGGTGAACTCGGCCCAGTTTAACGGTACTCCCAGTGAGCAGGGTATACTGGCGGTGGCGGAATATCTGAAGACAAAAGGTTGGGGAGGCCCGACCACTACTTACAAGCTGCGCGACTGGAATATATCCAGGCAGAGATACTGGGGGGCACCCATCCCGATTGTTTATTGCGAAAAAGACGGCATTGTGCCTGTACCTGAGAAAGATTTGCCTGTGCTACTGCCGGAGGACGCCGAGTTCAAGCCGACCGGTGAATCACCTTTGAAATACAATGCGAAATTCGTGAATACCACGTGCCCGAAGTGCGGTGGACCGGCTAAGCGGGAAACGGATACCATAGACGGATTCCTGGATAACTCCTGGTATTTCTTCCGCTATTGCGACCCGCATAACAGCGAGGCGGCTTTCAGCCAAGAATCCATTAAATACTGGATGCCTGTCGATTTGTATACCGGCGGGGCAGAACACGCGGTAGGACACCTGATGTACTCGAGGTTCATCACCAAGGCCGCCCGGGATATCGGACTGATTAACTTCGGCGAGCCTTTCACCCGCCTTTTGAATCAGGGCATCATCATCAAAGAACACCAGAAGATGAGCAAGTCCCGGGGTAACGTCGTCAACCCGGATGAGTATGTGGCTAAGCTGGGCGCAGATACCTTGCGTGTCTATCTAATGTTCCTGGGGCCGTGGGAGCAGGGCGGCGACTGGTCGGATAGCGGTATCAGCGGAGCGAGCCGCTGGCTGAACCGGGTCTGGAACCTGTCGTTGGAGCCATATAACAGGAAGGCAAACGCCAGCAAGTCTGACGCCGAGCAAGCTCAGATGGAATTACTGCACACCACTCATAAGACCATCCGCAAGGTAACAAACGACCTTGAGAAGCTGCGCTTTAATACAATGGTATCCACCCTCATGGAGTTTACCAACTACCTGGCTGAGGTAAAAGAAGCCGGTCGGATTATAGCGCCGGCCTGGCAGGCTGCGGTGATTAACCTGGTGCTCTTGCTGGCTCCATCGACACCTCATCTGGCTGAGGAACTCTGGCATCAGATTGGTCGTGAATACAGCGTCCATAATCAAAGCTGGCCCCAGTGGGATGAGGAGTTGGCTCAAGATGAAGAAGTTACCCTTGTTGTCCAGGTCAACGGCAAACTGCGAGACCGGATTACAGTCTCTGCCTCCATCACCGAGGCAGAAGCGAAAGAAAAAGCCATGGCGAGTGAGAAGGTAAGAACATACCTGGAAGGCAAGACCACAGTCAAAGAAATCTACGTTCCCGGCAAGCTATTGAATATTGTGGTTAGGTAAGAAATCAACTTAAAATGACCAAAAAACGGTATAGAGAAGAGGGCAGTACGAAATCCTCTTCGGTTTGGAAGGGGTTCGTGATAACGATGCTAGGAACGCTGGTAGGAGCAGGACTAGGAACTTATGGGTCATATTATGTGCAACATGAAAACGGTGTTAGAGAGCAAAAAATGGAAGTTATTAGTCTTTGCACCGCAGCTGTTAACGAACTGGAACGCGAACTAGTTAGATGGAACAATATCGGAAGAGAGCTTGTGTCTCTGGGAGCTGTATCTCCGGCCTCTGACAACAGTTCCTGGCGGCGCGTAAATTTAGGAATGCTGGACAATCTAAATGCGTCGGACATCGGTTTCCTGAGTGCTCACAATCCAACCGACCCACGATTTGTAAATCTGTTGTTGGAGACACCCGTGAGCGTGAGGGTACTACCGACTGTCCAAGAAATAGCTGAGTTATATTCAAACTTGCAGTTTAGCCGCTCCATTGTGTTGAATCGAGATATGAAAGCAGGAGTCAGAACTTTCGCATACTTTGACTATTTGTTTGCCTCTGACGCTCTTGACAAAATTCTTAACGCGGACGCCGACTATTTGAACAACGGTAACTATTCAGAACAAAACAAGACAGACCATGTGCAGAAGACCCACTCTATATGGGCTGAATATTTAAACCGTAGAGAGAGAGCTGGGCTCGGCGGTGTTGGTCCAGCATCACAGATAAGGATGATTCCTGGCAGCGGCTGGTAGTGATGCGCAGGAAGTCTGCTTCACTCCCTTGCACGAAAGTCTAAAACGGTGAGGGGTTTAAGAAAATGAAAATATCATTTATAGGTGGGGGAAATATGGGGGAGGCGATGCTCTCTGCCATTCTGGATAAGGGGCTGGCCGTGCCCGGGGACATTTCCGTGAGTGACCCGAGCGAAGAGCGCCGCAAATACCTCGGGCAAAAATATGAAGTGAGGCCTACGGCCGATAACCGGGTGGCGGCGAAGGACGCGGACGTAGTGGTGTTTGCCGTTAAACCCCAACATTCGTCCGAGATATTGGCTGACCTATCAGGTCAACTAAAGCCATCTCAACTGGTTCTCTCCATCATGGCCGGTGTTGCTATCAATACATTACATAATGGTTTAAGGCATAATCACATCGTACGTGTGATGCCGAACACTCCCGCCCAGATTGGGGAGGGGATGAGCGTCTGGACAGCCACTCCGGAAGTGACCAAGAAACAAAAAGGCTGGGCAAGCTCCATTCTCCAGACAATCGGCAAAGAAATCTACGTCGATGACGAGAAGTATCTTGATATGGCTACTGCATTGATGGGTAGTGGCCCGGCTTACTTTTTTCTTTTTGTCGAAGCGCTGGTTGAAGCTGGTGCGAAGATTGGCTTTACCCGCGAGGTAGCCCAGCACCTGGTATTACAAACCATGCTCGGCTCAGGTCACCTTATCGAGAAGTCAGGCAGATCTCCAGCCGAATTGCGCGCGATGGTCACATCGAAGGGCGGCACCACCGCTGCCGCTTTGCTTGAATTGGAGAAAGGAGAATTCTCCAAGTTGGTTGGGCAGGCGGTTCAAGCCGCTTACAACCGGGCAAAAGAGCTGGGAGGGCAGAAGTGATTACCACTGTTATCTTTCTATTGTGCCAAATACTAACAGTGATGCTCCTGATAAGGTCGATGATGTCCTGGGTCTCACCGGCACAGTCCGGGTCCTTCAACGGTTTACTGTTCCAAATCACTGAACCGATTTTAGCTCCGCTACGCCGCGTTTTGCCTAAATCCGGCCGGCTGGATTTCTCTCCGTTTGTGGCTATCGTCATCTTACAACTGATTATTCTGTTAATCGGCTTGATTTAAACCATGAAATATTCACAAGCTGCTGATACTTGCTGCCCTGAAATATTGACTATAATATCCGAAAAATAGTATAATTCGGAAAAGTATGTAATTATCTGCCTTAACGGTTGGAGGATATCGATGAATAGGTGGCTCATTTTTACCGGTTTAATCTTGTCCGTAGTTTTGGTTGGCTCAACGGCCTGTAGTCAAGCCGGTAATACGCCGACTACTCAGCAGCCTGTCAAGGTGGTGAGTGGTAACTTGACCCTTACGGTTAGCGGCAGCGGCGCCATAGGTCTATCTCATGAGATAGACCTGACCTTCGGTACCGCCGGGGAAATAGCCAGCCTCTTCGTTAAGGAGGGTAACGAGGTAAAGCAGGGTGATGTCATTGCTAAACTGGAAACGGATGCCCTTGAACTGGCTCTTGCTCAGGCGAAAGTAGCCTACGTTCAAGCTCAGTTAGCCGTGAAGCAATACGATGTGGCAGTAAGCCAGGCCGGAGTGACAGTAGCACAGGCCGGAATAAACCTGAAGAACGCTCAAATCGCTCTGGAGCAGACCATAAAGACATCTTCTTTGTCTGACATAAGAATTGCTCAGGCTGATTTGGATACGGCCAAGAGCAATCTTTCTGATTCTTTATTGAGGCTGACCTTGTATACTCCCGGCACACCTGCATTCAGTGAGTTCCAGAAGAACGTGGTTCTGGCTCAAGCGCGAGTGCAAGCAGCTCAAGACAGGTTAGATGCTATGCTGGGCGGCTTCAGCACAGATGAGGTAGCGGTAAAGCAGCAGCAGGTAGTGGTTGCCGAGCAAGCCCAGGCGGCTGCCCAGCAGTCTCTTGATCTGGCTAAACTTTCTGTCGATGCCGGACGACAATCGGTCGAGCTGGCCGCAATTTCCCGGGATTACGCTCAAAGACAGCTTGACAAGGCAACGCTCTTGTCTCCGTTTGCAGGTACTATTACCAGCCTGCCTGTCGATGAGGGGGATACTGTCGGCGCTCCGACTGTAATCTCGCATCTGGTGGAACCGGGACGCCTGGAACTCAAGGTTCAGGTAGATGAGATAGATATTCCGGCTGTGAAGATTGGCCAAAAGGCCATCGTTAAAGTAGATGCTTTACCCGGCACACCGTTCGCTGGTAAGGTAAGCTATATCACTCCTATCCCCAGGAAGGAGACGGGAGTTACATTATTCGATGTCAAGATTAGTCTGAATTCAACTAACAACACCGGACTGAGAGCAGGAATGAGCGCCAGCGCCGATATCGTAACGACTGAGCGGAATGGAATCCTTCTCGTTCCAGACCGTGTAATTACTCTAAATAGCCAGGGTAAGACCGTGGTCAAAGTTGTAGTCAACGGTCTGACACAGGAAAAAGATGTAATCACAGGCATCAGTGATGACTTCCAGACTGAGATAATAAATGGTCTTAACGAAGGTGAGACTCTGGCAAAGTGATGAACATAAGAATGTCACTTCACCCGCGAAAGCTGGGGATTCCCGCTTTCGCGGGAATGACAATACGATTGATTTAAATTGAAGCAGCATGATTAAACTGGACAAGGCAACAAAAACATACCATATGGGTAAGGTGCAGATACTCGCTTTACGAGGTATCGACCTGATTATAGAAAATGGCGAGTTCGTAGCCATCATCGGCGCCTCTGGCTCGGGCAAGTCAACGCTGATGAACACGCTCGGATTTCTGGACAAGCTGACTTCAGGTACTTATACTTTTGAAGGGCTTGATGTCAGCAGGTTGAACGATAACCAACTGGCGGAATTGAGAAACAAGAAAATCGGTTTTGTTTTCCAGGATTATAATCTGCTCCGCCGGGCGAGCGCCGTCTCTAATGTTGAACTGCCACTCGTTTATGCCGGCGGTCAGCGCAAGCGCCAGCGTGCGCTTGAAGCGCTGGAGCGTGTGGGATTGGGTGCCAGGGCGAATCATAAGCCCACTGAACTCTCCGGCGGGGAACAGCAGCGTGTAGCCATTGCCCGGGCGCTGGTAAATAATCCGACACTTATCCTGGCTGATGAGCCTACAGGTAACCTGGATAGTGTCACCAGCAACGAGATTATGGATATTTTCCGCAGGCTTAACCATGAAGGCATCACAATTGTTATGGTGACTCACGAAACTGATGTCGCCTCTCAGACAAAACGTATCATCCGGCTCAAGGACGGGCAAATTCTCAGTGATGAAAAGGTTGGCGTAGCCGTCAAGTAAGTAAGAAGGTCGGCCATGAAGTTTTTTGAATTTTTTAAGATTGCGACAGCATCGCTGCTGGCTAACAAGCTACGCTCGGCTCTCACTATGCTGGGCATGATAATCGGAGTGAGCGCCGTTATTATTCTGATGTCGGTGGGCGCCGGTCTCCAGAACATGATTACCTCCACATTTGCGGAGCTGGGCACCAACTTGCTCTTTATTCAGCCTGCCAATCCTGAGGCTCCCGGCCTGGCATCACTATCGCCCGGTTATGCCACCGCCAGCCTCACTATGGCAAATGCGGATGCCATAGACAGTCTCCGTTCGGTGGATGCCGCTGTGCCTGTCAATGAGAATTTTGTCAAAATAGTCGCCGGAAATAAGGACTTTTTAGCCGTGATACATGGCAGTAACCCCAGCTATCAGGAATTATATGGCTTTAATATGGCCAGGGGACAATTCATTTCTGAGGTCAATGTAGCCAGGCGGGATATGGTGGTTGTGCTTGGCAGCAAGGTAGCGATAAATCTGTTCGGCGCTGACGACCCCCTTGGCAGACAGGTCAAAATCAGGGATAAGCGTTTTACCGTAATCGGCGTTATGGAGCCCCGGGGCATATCGTTGTTCGGAGTCAGCTGGGATGAACTGACAGTAACGCCGATAACCACCTTCCAGGCACGGCTGTTCCCGCAGAAAACGCCCGGCGGGGAAGACTCCGTCCAGCAAGTTAGCGCTCAAATAGGCAACGCCTATACACTGGATGAGGCTAAGCTGGAGATTGAAACAATTTTAAGAAAGCAGCACCACATCAAAACGGGCGATAAGGATGACTTTTCGATTATGAGTCCAGAGCAGTTGCTCAGTACATTTTCAACGATAACCATGGCCTTAACTGTTTTCCTGGGCTTAATCGGCAGTATCTCCCTGCTGGTAGGCGGTATCGGCATTATGAACATTATGCTGGTATCAGTAACGGAGCGTACGAGAGAAATCGGCCTGCGCAAGGCGATAGGCGCCAAGCGCCGGGACATCCTGGTCCAGTTTTTGTTGGAGGCAGCGATGTTGAGTCTCTCCGGAGGTGCTATCGGTCTGCTTGGCTCCTGGCTGGTGACACAAGGGATATCCCGGATTGACCTGGGTGGATTCACACTAAACGCCACGGTCTCTCCGTTAATTGTTATCGTGGCTGTTCTGGTCTCTGTCTTTATCGGCCTGGCTTCAGGAATATATCCGGCAATGAGAGCGGCTAGACTAAATCCTATCGATGCGCTACACTATGGCTAGAAAGAGTTAGAGCAAGCCGGAGGCGAGCAATGAACTGGCTCGATATCGTTATTCTGGTTATCGTGGCCGCATCTACCTTCGCAGGTCTCAAAAACGGGCTTATTAAGACACTGCTATCATTTGCCGGGCTGATAATCGGCATATTCCTGGCAGGGCGTTACTATCTCTCGCTTGCAGAGAAACTATCGTTTATCCAGCAAGAGAATATCGCTCAGGTTGCCGCTTTTGCCCTGATATTAATCTTAGTGATAGTAATTGCCGCAGCACTGTCCGCGATTCTGAAGTGGATTACTTCGCTGGTAATGCTGGAGTGGGTGAATAACCTGGGGGGGGCGGTAGCAGGCTTTGCCTTAGGCGCCTTATTCTGTGCCGCTCTGCTCACACTCTGGGTTAAATTCCCCGGCTCTTCAGGAACTATCAAAGACTCTAACCTGGCAGGCCTGCTGTTAGACCATTTTCCACTTGTGCTTGGATTGTTACCTGCCGAGTTCGACTCGATAGGCTCGTTTTTTGAGTAAGAGACACCTCCGATATAAAGCCCCGATTGAATCGTGGCTTTACAGTTACAGTAAAACACACTAAGCTGGTTCCCGTTTGAGCGGGAACCAGCTTATAACTACTAAAATTTCTAATGAGGAGCTTTTATGCAGCCGGGGTAGCGCCGGGGTGCAGCTTCTTCCACTTAGCCAATAACTGGTCCTTGCTTTCCTTACGCGCCGGGTCGGCAGCGCAGGCATCTACGGGGCAAATTTCAGCGCATCTGGAAGATGCATACGAGCCTATGCACTCGGTACACTTGTCCGGGTTAATCACGTAGGTGGTCTCACCCTCCGAGATTGCCTGGTTGGGACACTCCGGCTCGCAGGCTCCGCAACTGATACACTCATCTGAAATCCTGAATGACATTTTGATAAACCTCCTAATTATTTATTTTTAATTACTTTAGGATTTGCTGCACTTCTCTGCTACGCTACACTTTTACGGGTAGTTTCTTTTTCAGGGCTTTGGCAACGGATTTGGGAACAAGGTCATCGATGTAGCCACCCAGGCTGGCAACTTCCTTAAGAAGGCTGGAACTAACGAACTGGTATTTCGTGTTGGTTATCAAGCATATCAGTTCACAATCAGGCGCCAGGTGTTTATTCATCAGTTCCATCTCAAACTCGCGCTCAAAATCGGCCCCGATTCTCAACCCTCGGACAATTGTCTGGGCGTCTATTTCCTTGGCATAATCAACGACGAGTCCGTAGAACGGCTCGGCTCTGACATTGGTTAACTTTGCCTCAGCAATAGATTGCCTGACCAAGTCTACCCTTTCTGCTGTGTTAAACAATAATGTTTTTGCCGGAATATCATAGACTCCGATAATCAGCTTCTCAAAAAGCCTAGCTGCTCTGATGGCGATATCCAGATGCCCGTTTGTTAATGGGTCAAAGGTGCCCGGGTAAAGAGCTATGGTCATTCAGCCTCCTTATGATATATAGCGATGCAACTGTCACCGTGCCGATGCTCTTTGATTTGATTTAAAGCGGCATAGCTCGAATCCAGATGAAGACGAGGCGAATGGGTAACTACGACTGTGGTAGCTATCCCAACTAATTTTGAAGTGGCAAGCTGCTCGATGATATCGCCTATGGATGTATCGGCGTATGGGGGGTCCATCAATATAATGTCATACTCCTTATTTAAAAAAGAAAGCGCTCTAGCTACATTAGTGCAGTAAATATGGGCTTTGTCCGCCAGCTTTGTCGCTTCTAAATTATCTTTAATTATAGCACAACATTTAGGTTCGCGGTCAACAAAATCCACCCAATCCGCACCCCTGCTCAAAGCCTCGATTCCCATAGCGCCGCTGCCGGAATACAAGTCAAGCACCTGGTCCCAATCACCGGCCATGTTTTCCAGCATCGAGAAAATGGCCCCTCTAACCAGGTCAGTCGCCGGGCGAGTGGGAGCCCCCTTTGGAAACTTTAAATGATGCCCTTTTGCTATGCCGGCAATAACTCTCATTAAAACCTCTTGATATTAACCAGTTTTTGTAGGGTTGTCAATCCCTTTCATGCTCTGCAAGCTCTTGTAGTTTGGCCCTGGCGCCATCAGTGAGGGGTAGGCCGTGTCCAAAGCAGAGGATGTCTAAATCCAGCCGGGACATCTTCTTAATAGAAGCCACGGCTTGCATCAGGTCAAAGCTGGCCGTTCTGAACGGCAAGCCCAGATTATCCCGGCGTTTTCTCACCGCATCACCAACTATAAGCAGTCTGTTCGCTGCTGAGAACAGGCTGATGCTGCCCGGAGTGTGGCCTGGAGTGTGAATGACTTCCAGCCCGCCCAGCAGGTCCAGCATCTCGCCCCCTTCCAGCCGTATGTCTATATCCTCCGGCCTGGCAGAAGGCAGATTCTTTCGCTCACCAATGTCTGTTTTGTGAATAGAGACTCTGGCGTGAGTCACCTGTTTTAGTTCGGCCAGCCCGCCTACATGGTCGATGTGATTGTGAGTAAGGATAATGAGACTGATTTCTTCCGGCTTACGCCCCAGTTGTCCGATGTATTCGAAGATTTGTGGAGCGCTGCCCCGGTGCCCGGTATCGATAAGGGTGAGCTTTTCCTCGACAATTAACAGTATATTAGCGCCCCTGATTGTAATCTGATAAATATCAGGCGCGCTATCACCAGAATTAGGTATTTTAGATATGAAAGGCATATTTGTTGATTCCGCTGGCAGTCCCTTCTCCATTGAGGCGAGAAGGTCAGAACCTGCCCTGAGCGAAGCGTGAGGGATGATAGTGAAAGATACTACCGGTCAATAACACAGACCTACTCTGTCTTATGCCTGCTCAGGGTTTCTTTCCACTGGGTTTCGGTCAAGCCCAGCCTCTGGAAAATATCATCCACATAGCGCAGGTAATAGTCATAATCAAAAAGCGGTTCCAATTCCTTTACAGATAGAACTGCGATTACCTCTGTGTCGGCCTTTAGCAGACTTTGGAAATTACGGCTTCCATTCCAGGCTTTCATAGCGTTACGCTGGACCAGCTTATATGCATCCTGACGGCTCAAGCCCTTGTCGATGAGCGCCAGCATTACACGCTGGGAGAAAACCAGCCCCTTGGTAAGCTCGATATTGTGCTTCATCTGCTTCGGGAAAACTTGCAGTCCCTTCATTATTTTAGTGAAAGTGGCCAAGGAATAGTCCAACAGTCCTGTAGCATCAGGTAATGTAATTCGCTCTGTCGAAGAGTGGCTGATATCGCGTTCATGCCACAGAGCGATATTTTCCATCGAGGTCAGTGAGTAGCCCCTTATCACCCTGGCTATTCCGCAGACCCGCTCAGAAAGTTCCGGATTTCGTTTGTGGGGCATTGCCGATGAGCCGGTCTGTCCGGCCTCAAAAGGCTCTTCCACTTCGTGTGTCTCGGTGCGCTGCAGGCCTCTGATTTCGGTGGCAAACTTCTCCAGTGAGCTGGCGATGATGGCCAGAGTAGTTACATATTGAGCGTGCCTGTCGCGCTGTAAAATCTGGTTCGATACCGGGGCCGGCTCAATCTTAAGCTTGGCGCAGGCCTTTTCCTCAAGCTCGGGAGAAAGTGTGGCGTAGGTGCCCACCGCGCCTGAAATTTTGCCCACCGCGATAACTCTTTCGGCTTCATTAAGGCGAACGCGGTTGCGGTTCATCTCTTCAATCCATAGCGCCAGCTTCAGACCGAAAGAAGTTGGCTCGGCGTGGACACCGTGAGTCCTGCCTATTATAGGAGTGTATTTATGTTTAAGAGCTTTTTCCACCAGGACGAAAATAAGGTCTTTGATGTCCTGCTTCAATATTTCGGTTGCCTCTACCATTTGCAGACTCAAGGCAGTATCCCAGACGTCATTTGTAGTGAGTCCGAGGTGAATATACCGCGATTCCGGCCCCAGGCTCTCAGCAACAGCACCTAAAAAAGCAGTCATATCATGGTGGGTTTCTTTCAGGATTTCGTTCATCCGTTTGAAATCGACCCGGGCCAACTTTATCTTAGCCATATCCTGCCTAGGAATAATACCCAGTTCAGTCCAGCCTTCACAAACAGCAATCTCAACTTCAAGCCACTTAGCGAATTTGTTTTCGTCAGACCATACCTGTTTCATTTCCGGCCGGGAATATCGTTCAATCATTTTGGTCCACCTCGGAGATCGTCCCTGTATTTCTCATAGGCCTGCTGAATTTTATTATACTTCAATCCCAAAATCTCGGCGGCCAGGTAGGCGGCGTTTTTAGCTCCGGCGGCGCCGACAGCCACTGTAGCTACCGGTATCCCGGCAGGCATCTGAACGATGGAATAGAGAGCGTCAACACCTTTAAGTTCGCTGCTGGCCAGAGGCACGCCGATAACCGGCAGAGTAGTCCAGCTAGCCAGGACTCCGGGCAAGTGGGCAGCGCCACCGGCGGCGGCAATGATAAGCTCGATGCCCCGCCCCCGTGCTTCCTGGGCGTACTTTCGGGCTTTTTCCGGGGTGCGGTGGGCGGAGATGGCATTGACCTCATAGTCAATGCCCATCTCCTTCAGGACGTCCAGTGTCGCCTGAACGACCTCAGTATCTGACTTTGACCCCATAACCACGCCGACTAAAGGCATATCCACCTCGTTCTTATTTTATGAGGGCAATGTCCCTTCTGTAATGACTGCCTTCAAATTTAATCCGTGAGATATTAGCATATACTTTTTCCCTGGCTTCGGCAAGAGTTTTACCTTTAGCCACCACGGTCAAAGCTCTCCCGCCACTGGTGACTATCTTACCGTCCGAGTTAAGATTGGTTCCGGCATGGAAGACATTGACATCTTTATCCAGGCTATCGAGTCCGCTGATGGGAATGCCTGTTTTATAGCTGCCGGGGTAGCCGCCGGGAGCCATAACCACTCCGACACAAGCCTCATCGCTGATTTCTATCTTTATTTGATTAAGCCCGCCGTTTAAGACAGCTAGTATAATATCCAGCAAGTCTGTCTTGAGCCGAGGCAGGATAACCTGGGTCTCCGGGTCGCCAAGACGGGCATTAAATTCAATCGCTTTCGGGCCTTCGCGGGTAATCACCAGCCCGCCGTAAAGTATACCCTGATATTTTGAGCCTTCTTCCATCATCGCGGCTACTGCCGGTTTCATGATTGTTTCCAGCGCTGTTTTCTCCAATGCCGGACTGCTGAACTCAGGAGGGCTGTAGCTGCCCATCCCGCCGGTATTTGGTCCCTGTTCGCCGTCGTAGACACGCTTGTAGTCGCAGGCGGGCGCTAACGGCAGGACTGTCTTGCCATCGGTGATGGCAAAAGCGCTCATCTCACGCCCGGTCAGGTTTTCCTGAATGATTACCTTTTCTCCGGAAGCTCCAAGAGTTTTCTTCTCCATCAGGCTGGAAAGTGTTTCTGTGGCGCTGGGAAGAGATTCAGCTATGATTGCCCCTTTCCCGGCGGCTAATCCGTCTGCCTTAATCCAGACAGGCATTTTCTGCTTTTTTGCATATGCTATAGCTGATTTATAATCAGAGAAGGCCGCGCCTTTGGCGTAGGGGATACCATACTTTTGCATTAGTTCTTCAGAAAATGTTTTACTGGATTCGATGCGGGCGGCGTGGCTGGTGGGGCCGAAGATGGGAATACCAACGGCCATAAAGTGGTCGACAATGCCGGCAGCCAGAGGCGCTTCCGGCCCGACCACCACCAAGTCAACATGGTTTTGCTGCACCGCTTTAACCAAAGCCGGGAAATCGGTGTCGCGGATGTCCAGGTTATGAGCAATCTGAGCCGTACCGGCATTACCCGGAGCAGCGTAAATTTCACTTACTTTCGGGCTTTGGGTCAGTTTCCAGACCAGGGTATGCTCCCTGGCCCCGCCCCCGACAACGAGAATTTTAATCTGTCCTACCCTCTTTATAATCCTCGGTCAATGAAGCTAATATTTCTTTTGCTTTTTCTGCTTGAGAAGCCAATACATAAATTTCACAATTGGAAAGGAGGGATGGCATATACATTGATGCCATCAAGTCTCTACTTTTTGTCAAAGAATGGATGCCTTCATTTTCCAGTATTTCAACCCACATCATGGCCGTCGGTTCATTTGGAGCTGTCTCTATGCGTACCAGGGGTTCACCCTTTTCTCTATGAGATGACATTCTGCTTACTCCCACTCAATAGTAGAAGGTGGTTTAGAGGTGATGTCATAAACGACGCGATTGACGCCGGGGACTTCATTGACGATGCGGTTGGAGATGCGGGCAAGGAGGTCATAGGGCAGGCGCGCCCAGTCTGCCGTCATGGCGTCTTCGCTGGTGACGGCGCGCAGGGCAACGAGATAGCCATAGGTGCGGTAATCACCCATCACGCCGACGCTTTTAACTTCCGTAAGCACGGCGAAGGTTTGCCATATCGAGCGGTAAAGATTCGCTTTTTTAATTTCGTTCATGACGATGAAGTCAGCCGAGCGCAGTATCTCCAGTTTTTCTTTAGTCACCTCGCCGATAATGCGGATTGCCAAGCCGGGGCCGGGGAAAGGCTGGCGCCAGACCATTTCTTCAGGCATACCCAGTTCCATTCCGACCTGGCGCACTTCGTCCTTGAAGAGGTAACGCAGAGGCTCTATCAGTTGCAGCCTCATTTCGGCCGGTAAGCCGCCAACATTATGATGAGTCTTTATCTTGGCTGCGGCTGTGCTGCCCGAGGCGGCGCTCTCGATAACATCAGGGTAAAGAGTACCCTGGGCCAGGAAATCTACCTTGCCTATCTTATTGGCTTCTTCTTCAAAGACCTCGATAAACTCCTCGCCGATAATCTTACGCTTCTTTTCCGGGTCGATAACCCCCTTCAAACGGGTGAGGAACCTTTCGGCAGCATCGACATAGATAATCTGCATACCCAGGTTTTCCTTGAATACTTTAGCTGTTCGTTCCACTTCCTCACGCCGGTGCAAGCCGTGGTCAACAAAAATACAGATAAGCTGGTCGCCGATAGCCCGGTAGATAAGATTGGCTACCACTGCTGAATCGACCCCTCCCGAGAGGGCGTTGATTACCTTGCCTTTACCGACCTGCTTTTTAGTCCTGGCAATGCTGTCATTGATGAAGTTGCCTATCGTCCAGTTCCCTTTACAGCCGCAAATGTTATAGACAAAGTTTTTCAGTATCGTCTTCCCCTGGGGAGTGTGGGCTACCTCAGGATGGAATTGAAGTCCAAAGAAGTCTTTTCCCTTGCCCATGACGGCAAAGGGCGAGTTTTCTGTCGAAGCCAGAGCGGTGAAACCCGGGGGCATTTCTTCAATTTTATCGCCGTGGCTCATCCAGACCGTCGGTGAATTATCCAGCCCGGCGAAGAGGGGCGAGGTAGTATCGCTGATGTGCAGTATAGCATGTCCGTATTCCTGCTTAGTACCAGGGGAAACTTTGCCGCCCAACTGCTTGGTGATGACCTGCATTCCATAGCAGATGCCCAGCACCGGCAGGTAACTTTCATAGATATATGAAGGGGCAAGAGGGGCACCCGGCTGGTAGACGCTGGCCGGCCCTCCCGAAAGCACGAACCCTTTAGGCTTGAGAGCGGCTATTTTTTCCCATGGTGTATCATAAGAAACTATCTCGCAATATACCTGGCACTCCCGTATCCGCCGGGCAATGAGCAAACTGTACTGCGAACCGAAATCAATAACAACTATCGCCTCACGCTCGGCGGGGGGGCCAGCTTCTTTGGCAGGAACAGGCTGCTCACTTCCTATTCCTTTGGCTATCTGTAAATAGGTGGAGACCTCTATATCGCCGCTGGTTTTTACCCGGACGACTTCACTCTCCGGACTTTGCTTTTGTTTCTCTACAGTCATTCTTCTATCCCAACTTTTTAATGCCTTATTATAGCACCAAACGATGGAAAAAGCTCAAAAGAACATTTCGGTCTTTGGATTTCTTTTGAAATTTGGATTTTGAAATTTGAACTTGTATGTTATACTGTTATCGTGCTTAAAATAGTCTAAATGGCAGTAGCGTAAAACCATGACAAGCAAGCTTTCTTTGAATATCCAGGAACAGATTGAAAAGGGCATTTCTATCCTCAGCCAAGGCGGTGTAATTGCCTATCCGACCGATACTGTTTATGGGCTTGGCGCAGGTATCGGTTTTCCCAAGGCAATCGAGCGTATTTATGAAGTTAAAGAGCGGCCGCTCAATATGCCATTACCGATGTTGGTCGCTGATACATCACAAATAACCGAGCTTGCTGAATCGGTTTCACCGCTCGCCAGGCTTCTCATTCGCACTTTCTTGCCCGGCGCTCTGACCCTGGTTTTGCCTGCCTCCGCATCCGTACCTGACATCATCATCGCCGGCGGGGAAACGGTGGCAGTCCGGATTCCGGCGCATCCGGTTCCGGTTGCCTTGATTAGAGGTCTGGGAACTCCCATCATCGGCACCAGCGCCAATCTGAGCGGCCAGCCAAGCGCTCTGACGGCTGACGAGGTCTATAGGCAGCTTGGTGATAAGATAGACTTCATCATTGATGGCGGGCAGTGTCCGGGGGGTAAGGAATCCACTATAGTCGATATCACCGGAGAAAAACCTGTGATATTACGGGAGGGGGCTGTTCCCTCGGCAGAAATTGAACGAGTACTCGGAAGTATTAGATAGGAGGGCGATTTAGTCATGCGTATTGCTATTGGCTGCGACCACCGCGGGCTGGACTTGAAAAAGAAAGTCATCAAATTGGTTGCTGGTGCCGGGCACAGCTATCAGGACTTTGGCGCCTTTAGTGCCGATTCGGTAGATTACCCGGACATAGCCAAGAAAGTTGCTGAGGCAGTAGCAGGGGGTAGTTTCGAGCGGGGCATTCTGATATGCGGCACCGGCATCGGTATGTGTATCGCCGCCAATAAGGTTAACGGAATCAGGGCTGCCCAGTGCTATGATAACTTTTGCGCCATCCGCTCCCGCCAGCATAACGACGCTAATATTCTTTGTTTAGGAGCTGAAGAGCCGCCAGCGCAGTTGATTGAAATTGTTCATACATTTCTTTCGACTGAGTTTGAAGGAGGCAGGCACCAGCCCCGTGTGGATAAAATAAAGGCTATGGAAAGCTAAACCTGGACTGGTTTGACAATGAATATCGGCTGTGATAATCTATCATCAATATGAATATTAAACTTGTTGTCCTGGTACTCGTTACATATACATAATTGAGCTGGAGGAAGTCTCCCTGAACTCAGGGGCCGTCTCCAGAAGACGGCCTTTTTTTATAAGTTGAAAATTGATTTGGAGAAGCAGGAATATGAAAAGTGATGCTATCAAAAAGGGAATAGAACGGGCTCCGCACCGTTCTCTGCTGTATGCCCTGGGCTGCACGCCGGCTGAGATGGACAAGCCGTTCATCGGCATTGTCAACAGCTTTAGCGAGATTGTTCCCGGGCACATGCATTTAAATGAGATTGCTGACGCCGTCAAGGACGGTGTTCGCAGTAAAGGCGGCGTGCCTTTCGAGTTTAACACTATAGCCGTTTGCGACGGCATCGCCATGAACCATCCCGGGATGAAATACAGTTTGCCAAGCCGTGAGCTGATAGCCGACTCGATTGAAATTACAGCCGAAGCTCATGCCTTCGATGCCCTGGTCTTTATTCCCAACTGCGATAAAATAATTCCGGGCATGCTGATGGCAGCCGTAAGGCTTAATTTGCCGGCCATATTCATTAGCGGCGGCCCGATGATGAGCGGTACGATGCCGACTAAGACTGGCTTTGACAAAATTGACCTCAGTTCTCTCTTTGAGGCCGTGGGCAAAGTGACCAGCGGGAAAATGACGGAGTCCGAACTAGAGCAGATGGAACAGGTGGCTTGTCCCGGCTGCGGCAGTTGCTCAGGCATGTTTACCGCCAATACGATGAACTGCCTGACCGAAGCGCTGGGCATGGGACTGCCGGGTAACGGCACTATTCCCGCTGTTGATATCAGGCGGCGCCAACTGGCTAAGAAAGCCGGCGAGCAAATTATGGAAGTGCTGAAGGCTGATATCCGCCCAAGGTCCATTATAAATAAGGATTCGCTCTATAATGCGCTTGCCGTTGATATGGCGTTGGGCGGCAGCACTAACTCGGTATTGCACCTGACGGCGATAGCGAATGAGGCTGGCATCGGTTTTGAACTGCCGATGGTCAATGAGGTAAGCAAATCAACCCCACAGCTTTGTAAATTAAGGCCGGCAGGCGATTATCACATCGAGGATTTAGACAGGGCCGGCGGCATCCCTGCGGTAATGAAGGAACTGGATGGGCTGTTGAAGCTGAAAGCCAAGACGGTTACAGGCAAGACTGTCGCTGAGAATATAGCCAATAGCCGTATCCTGGATAAAGACGTTATCCGCTCAAAAGCCAAAGCTCATTCCCAAACCGGAGGCTTAGCTATCCTTTTTGGCAATCTGGCGCCGGATGGGGCAGTGGTAAAAAGAGCAGCCGTCGCACCTGAAATGATGGTCCACCAGGGCCCGGCTAGGGTCTTTGATTCTGAAGAAGGGGCGACCCAAGCTATCGTTGCCGGAAGCATAAAATCGGGTGAGGTTCTCGTTATTCGTTACGAAGGGCCGCGAGGCGGTCCTGGCATGAGAGAAATGCTCACCCCTACCTCATTGCTTGCCGGTATGGGGATGGATAAAGAGGTTGCTCTGATTACAGACGGGCGGTTTTCCGGGGCCACGCGGGGAGCGGCCATCGGGCACGTCTCTCCTGAGGCCGCCAGCCGTGGGCCAATCGCCGCTGTAGCTGACGGAGACCTTATCAAGATAGATATTCCCAATTGCAAGCTCGAGGTCGAGCTAAGCGATAAAGAGATAGCTAAACGGCTGGCGAAAATACCTGATTTTGAGGTCAGAGTTAAATCAGGTTATCTCAAGCGGTATGCTGAAAAGGTATCCTCGGCCAGTACCGGGGCAGTCTTTAGATAACAGGAAGAAGGGGCTAACTAGTATGAAAATGACAGGCGCTCAAATTATCTGCGAAAGTATGCTCAAAGAGGGAGTAGATGTTATTTTTGGTATCCTCGGCGGGGCTATCTTACCGCTATACGATACCTTACCGCAGTATCCCAAACTCCACCATGTTCTGACAAGGCATGAGCAAGGAGCCGCCCACGCTGCCGAAGGCTACGCCAGAGCGACGGGGAAGGTCGGGGTGTGTTTTGCCACATCCGGACCCGGAGCCACCAATCTGGTGACAGGCATCGCCAATGCTTATCTTGACTCCGCTCCCATGGTAGCCATCACCGGTCAGGTAGCCAGGCCGTTTATCGGTAAGGATGCCTTTCAGGAGGTGGATATTACAGGTATTACTCTCCCGATTACCAAACACAACTATCTGGTTCTGGAAGCCAGCTCGCTGGCCAAAACAGTTAAAGAGGCATTTTATCTGGCCAGAACCGGCAGGCCCGGCCCGGTACTCATCGATGTGCCGAAAGATGTGTTTATAGAAGAGGCTGAATATCACTACCCGGCCAAAGTGGATTTGCCCGGCTACAAACCGACTCTTAAGGGACACCCTGCCCAGATAAAGAAGGCCGCCAAGCTCATCAACGAAGCCAAGCGCCCTCTTATTATTGCCGGCAGGGGAGTCATCATCTCCGGCGCTTATTCCGAGGTCAAACAGTTAGCTGAGTCAGCCCAGATACCGGTTGTCACAACACTCTTGGGTATCAGCTGTTTCTCGGAGAACCACATTCTCAGTTTCGGCATGCTGGGGATGCACGGTATGGCCCACGCCAACATGGCAGTAAGTGAGGCTGACCTTATCATTGCCATCGGAATGAGGTTTGATGACAGGGCTACCTCAAGGGTAAGCGGATTTGCTCCGAATGCTCACATCGTCCATATCGATATCGACCCGGCCGAGATTGGCAAGAACGTGCGCGTGGACGTGCCTATCGTCGGCGACGTGAAGGTTGTCCTGGAGGAATTGAATAGGCTGATAACGCCTGCCTCGCATGTTGACTGGTTCAAGCAGCTTGACCGTTACAAGAAGGAGCACCCATCTACAGACATCAGAAGCGGCAGCGGATTATTGCCCCAGTATGTCGTCCGCCAGATATCTGAAGCGACCGGTGGGGACGCCATTGTCGTGACCGGAGTGGGGCAGCACCAAATGTGGGCGGCTCAATACTTTTGCTTCGATAAACCGAATAGTTTGATTTCTTCAGGCGGCCTTGGGACAATGGGCTTCGGATTGCCGGCAGCTATCGGAGCCAAAATAGGTTCGCCCAGTAAGACTGTCTGGTGCATAGATGGAGACGGCAGTTTTCAGATGAACATCCAGGAGTTGGCTACGGCGGTCCAGGAAAGAGCTGCCGTAAAAATAGCTATTCTTAACAATGGCTTCCTAGGGATGGTAAGGCAATGGCAGGAGCTTTTCTACGAAAAGAGGTACGTCGCTACTCCACTCAGCGGCCCGGACTTTGTCAAGATTGCTGAAGCTTACGGAATGCCGGCGATACGTGTAGAACGGACGGAGGAAGTAGCTCCGGCTATTGCGCAGGCGATGGCAGACCCAGGTCCTTTCCTGATAGATTTCAGGGTGGAACCGGAGGAAAATGTCTATCCCATGGTCGCACCGGGAACATCCTTACACGAGATTATCGAGGCGCCGGCTAAAGAAGAAGCCATATCGCAGCGCCGCAGTGCACGCTAATCGCTTCAGTCAAAGATAGACCCGGATATTCAAGAAAGGAGACAATATGGCAGGTTCGCAACATACGCTGGTCGCTCTGGTAGAAGACAAACCCGGCGTTCTCAATCGGATGGCCAGCCTTTTCCGCAGGCGTGGCTTTAATATTGACAGCATCGCTGTCGGACATAGCGAAACACCTAACCTGTCCCGTATCACTATCGTTGTCAACGGCTCGACCCCTGTGGTGGAGCAAGTCAGAAAACAGCTGGACAAAATCATCGATGTCATTAAAGTAACTGAGATTAGCGGTGATGAGATGGTTAACCGGGAGCTTGCCCTGATTAAAGTGAAAGCCAATTCCACTACCCGCAGTGAGATTATGCAGATTGTGGATATTTTCAGAGCGAATATTGTAGATGTCGGCGCTGATTCGGTAACTGTTGAGGTTACCGGTGATGAAAATAAAATTGACTCCCTTTATAATTTGCTGCGTGGCTTTGGTATTAAGGAACTAGCCAGAACCGGCCGCCTGGCTATGACCAGAGGCGGGGCAAACCCGCTGAAAGTGGAGAAGGAATAGAGCTATTGTCAATATTGCTTTGTCCAAGCCTGATGATGTATTATTAAGTCCATATCCAGGAGGTGAAAATGTATCACCGGATACTTGTTCCATTGGACGGTTCGGAGCTTGCCGAAAAAGTATGCGTTTACGCTAAAGAACTTGCCGGCAGGCTGGATTTAGACATAATTCTGCTCCATGTCAGTAGTCCTGCAACGGAAGGACTCGTGCCAATGGAGTTAGCCTATATCGACCACATGGCTGAAATTGTCGGGCGTCAGGTAAGAGAAATTCAGAAAACCACCTCGACTGAGCAGAAACATAAGCAGGTAAAAGTGACCGGCGAGTTGGGTGTCGGCTACTCAGCAGACGAAATCATCCGTTTTGCCGAGCAGAACGCTATCGACCTGATTCTCCTGGCCAGCCATGGCAGATCAGGAATCAAGCGCTGGACAATCGGCAGCGTAGCCGGCAAGGTAATGAGCGCCACCAAAATTCCTGTCTGGCTTATTAAAGCCGGGACGCCTGAAGAGACTCCCTATGACAAGTGGCCCAGCAAAACACTGATAGTGCCTCTTGATGGTTCGGAACTGGCAGAATCTGTTCTTCCACACGTTGAAACGTTAGCCAAACAGCGCAGCACCGAGCCGATTGATGTAATCCTGGTCAGAGTAAGCGAAATTATGACGATACCGACGTATTATAGTCCCGATATTTCCGGTGTCTCTCTGAACTGGGGAAACATCCTCCAGGAAGAAACAATCAGGCGTAAAAAGGAAGCAAAAAAATACCTGGAGGAAATAGAGAAAAGGTTTAAAAATAACAATATTACCGTGAAGTCAATGGTTATCGAGGGCAAAGCTAATGACGAAATTGTTGAATTCGCCAACAAGGTTCCGTTCAGCATGATAATTATGGCGACTCACGGGCGGTCGGGATTAAGCCGCCTGGTCTATGGCAGCGTCGCGGCAAATATTCTACATGGGGTCACGCGACCGATATTCATGATAAAACCGCAACAATAAATCCGGAAAATAAATGAGGGAGATGGTTAATGGCGACGATATATTATGATAAGAATTGTAACTTGAAACTGCTCGATGACAAAGTGATTGGCATTGTCGGTTATGGCTCGCAGGGGCATGCTCATGCCTTGAACCTGAAGGAGAGCGGATGCCAGGTGATAGTCGGACTGAGGGAAGGCAGCAAGAGCTGGAAAGAAGCCAAGAGCAAAGGCTTGAAGGTGGCCACTGTGGCTGAAATGGCTGATAAAGCTGACATAATAATGATGCTGGCCCCAGACCAGACGCAGAAAGAGATATACAACCAGTCGATTAAAGATCATTTGACCAAAGGCAAGACTTTAATGTTTGCCCATGGCTTCAATATTCATTTCGGCCAGATTGTCCCGCCTGATGACGTCGATGTCACCATGATTGCCCCCAAGTGCCCCGGTCACATGCTCAGGCAGCTCTATACCGAAGGAGCAGGTCCCCCGGCTCTTATCGCCATCCATCAGGATGCCTCAGGCAAAGCGAAACAACAGGCTCTCGCCTATGCCAAAGGCATCGGTTGCAGCCGGGCCGGAGTATTAGAGACCACTTTTCAGGAAGAAACAGAAACAGACCTGTTCGGCGAGCAGGCTGTCTTATGCGGAGGGGTCACCTCTCTGATAAAAGCTGGCTTTGAGACACTGATTGAAGCCGGCTATCAGCCGGAAATCGCCTATTTTGAAGTCTGCCATGAGCTTAAGCTGATTATCGACCTGATTTACAACGGCGGTTTGAGCTACATGCGCTACTCTGTCAGCGATACTGCCGAATATGGCGATTATACCCGTGGGCCGCGGGTTATCGATGAGATGGTAAAAGAAGAAATGGGGCAGATCCTGGCTGAAATTCAGGATGGCTCCTTCGCCAAAGAATTTATACTGGAGAATATGGCCGGCCGTCCTGTCTTTAACGCTCTGAAGCGTATGGAATCAGAGCACCCCATTGAAGAGGTCGGCGAAGAACTGCGCTCGATGATGCCCTGGCTAAAGAAAAATAAATAGGTAATGAATCTCAGCCAGATGATGACTTGGCTAAAGAAATGACGAAGGAGGAAGGGGACATGATGTCCGAGAAAGTGCGGTCTGCCCCTGAGGCGACAAACATAGCTATGACTTTTGTTAAGAAGCATCGCTTTTTCCTCCGACCTCTTAGCGCAGTCAGAGAAAATGGTCATTGGCTAGTCAAAATTGATGTAGGTCCGATGCTTAAGGAAGTAGCAAATATAAAAATTGATGCTCAGACCGGTGAAATATTAGAATATGACATACCCTGAATGAAATAAAATGTGAAGCATACTATGAATACTAGACAAAAAATGATTAGACATAAAAAGCAAAGTGTCCATTACTTTGAGAATGCTAGGCATTACATTGATGCTCATGACGCTGAGAAAGCGAGCGAGTTCCTTTGGGGAAGCATGACTCAAGCCTTAAAGGCAGTAGCTATGAGTAAGGATAAGCTACTCAAAACGCATAGTGACATTAGAAAATACGCTCTCGAATTTAGAAAGTCCGAAGACAAAGATATCTATAATGCTTTTAATACCAGCCAGTATTTACATGGTAATTTCTATGAAACAGGACTTTTACTGGAAGATGTTGTCATTGGTGCTGATGAAATTAATAAAGCTGTAACTAAATTGCTTTCCCGGATTCCCAGTGAGAATGATAATAAAGAAATCTAACTATGCCGTATAACAAAGTTTCCTTTCCAAGGAGAAATACCCTCATCCTTACCAACCCCTCTCTTGATGGTGCAGAGAGGGGCAAAACCGGTTTGGTATAAAATATTTCTCCCAGGAGGAAACTGTGGATAAAGTTATAGTTTTTGACACGACATTAAGGGATGGGGAGCAGGCAGCAGGGGGTTCACTCAACATCCAGGAAAAACTGGAGATAGCCCGGCAACTTGAAAAGCTGGGCGTGGATGTTATCGAGGCCGGCTTCCCTGTAACCTCACCCGGTGATTTTGAGGCAGTCCGCCTTATCGCTCAGGAAGTCCGTACTCCGTCTATCTGCGTGCTGATGCACGCTAATCTCGCCGCAATCGAAAAGAGTTGGGAATCAGTTAAGGGCGCCGAGCACCCTCGGCTGCACATCACTCTTTCGTCTTCAGACCTGCATTTGTTTTATCAATTGAGAAAGAGCCGTGATGAAATCCTGGAGATGTCCCGCAAGACTGTCGCTCATGCCAGGAAGTATTGCAACGATGTCGAGTTCTCGCCGATGGATGCCAGCCGTACCGACCCGGAATTTATCTACCAGATAGTGCAGGCTGTCATCGATGCAGGCGCTACAGTAGTCAACATTCCCGATACTGTTGGCTATGCTATGCCCGATGAGTTCGGCAATCTCATCGAGGGAGTTTTCAAAAATGTGCCGAACATAAGTAAAGCAACGGTCAGCATCCATTGCCACAATGACCTGGGTATGGCGGTAGCTAATAGTCTGGAAGCTCTTAAGCGCGGGGCAAGGCAGGTTGAAGGCACCATCAACGGCATCGGAGAAAGGGCGGGCAACGCCTCGCTTGAAGAGATTGTCATGGCTATCAAGACAAGGCAGAATTTCTTTAATCTCACCACAGGAATCGATACCCGGCAAATATATAAGACCAGCCGCCTGGTCAGCGAGCTAACAGGTTTCCCTGTACAGCCGAACAAAGCAATTGTCGGGGCTAATGCCTTCCGCCACGCCTCGGGTCTGCACATGGACGGCGTCATTAAGTCCCCCCAAACCTATGAGATAATGGACCCCAAATCAGTGGGAGTACCTTCCAGCAGACTGGTCTTGGGTAAAACGAGCGGCAGACATGCCTTTAAAGAGCGCCTCGCCGAACTGGGTTACAACCTTTCTGAGGAAGATTTCGGTCGCGCTTTCGCTGCCTTCAAAGAGCTTGCCGATAAAAAACGTGATGTCACCGATAGGGACATAGAGTCCATGGTTGCCGAAGGCAAACGCACAGTTGCCGAAACTTACCACCTCGACCGCCTTCAGGTAACCTGCGGGGACAAGGGCGTTCCTACGGCTGCGGTCAGACTAGTTAAGGCTGATGGTGAGACATTGGCTGATGCCGCTCTGGGCACCGGCCCTGTCGATGCCGTGTACCAGGCAATCAATAGGCTTGTCGGCGTCTCCAATGTCCTGACTGAATTTAGCGTCACGTCAGTCACCGAGGGCATCGATGCTATCGGCGAGGTGTTGATTCGGATAGAGAGTAATGGTGTAACCTATACCGGGCGCGGCTCTGACACCGATATTATTGTCGCCAGCGCCAGGGCCTATCTTAACGCCCTCAACCGGCTCCTGGCTGTGAAGAAAACCGGCTGAGAAGAGGTTCCGTTTGAAATTGATTATTCACCTTGTCATTGCGAGGAAGTTTACCCTGAGCGCAGTCGAAGGGTGGCAATCTGGGGGATGGGTTCGCCCCACGCGGGTTGCTACGTCCCGACTCGTCGGGACGTAGCAATGACATTGTCAAAGTTAACCAAATATTACCGATAAGAGTGAAAGAAGGGGGATAAATTGAATTTAGCTGAAAAGATACTGGCTGCTCACACCGGTAAGAAAAAGGTGGTTCCGGGCGAGTTCATTAACTGTAAGGTCGACCTCGTCCTGGCCAATGACATCACCGCTCCCATTGCCATCAAAGAGTTCCGGCGGCTCGGGGTGAAGAAGGTATTCGACCCGAAGAAGGTGGTTATGGTGGCCGACCACTTCGTTCCCAACAAGGATATTATATCGGCGGAAAATGCCAAGCTGATGCGTGAATTTGCCCATGAATACGGCATCCTGCACTATGATGTCGGGCAGATGGGCATAGAGCACGTTATCCTGCCTGAGAAAGGTCTTGTTTTGCCCGGGGATGTGGTAGTCGGGGCGGATTCTCATACTTGCACTTACGGAGCTGTCGGCGCTTTTGCTACAGGCATGGGTTCGACGGACGTGGCCGCCGCTATGGCCACAGGTGACATATGGATGAAAGTACCGCAGACAATCAAGTTTGTCTATAACGGCAAGCTGGGCAAGTGGGTGGGGGGTAAGGACTTAATCTTATACACTATAGGTCAGATTGGCGTCGACGGCGCTCTCTATTCGTCAATGGAGTTCACCGGCCCGGCGATAGCCGAGTTGCCGATGGACGGGCGCTTTACTATGGCCAATATGGCTATCGAAGCTGGGGCTAAAGCCGGCATCTTCAGGATAGACGCCAAGACATTGGCTTACCTCAAACCGCGGGCAAAACGGGCTTACACAGTCTACGAACCAGATGCTGACGCCGAGTATGCCCAGGTCATCGAGTATGATGTCTCAGATATCGAGCCTCAGGTTTCCATGCCTCACTCTCCGGCTAATGCCAGGCCTGTCAGCAAGGTAGGTGACATAACCATCGACCAGTCCGTCATTGGCTCGTGCACCAACGGACGTCTGGAGGATTTGCGGCTTGCCGCTAAAGTCCTGAAAGGTAAGAAAGTGGCGCCAAATGTGCGCTGCATCATCCTCCCCGGCAGCCAGCAGGTTTATCTGGATGCCCTGCATGAGGGGCTTATCGAAACCTTTATTAACGCCGGTGCCGCCTTCAGCACGCCGACCTGCGGGCCTTGCCTTGGGGGTTACATGGGCGTTTTGGCTGCTGGCGAGCGGGCTGTCTCTACCACCAACCGTAACTTTGTCGGCAGAATGGGCAGCACCAAATCAGAGGTCTATCTGGCTAACCCGGCCGTCGCCGCCGCCAGCGCCATAACCGGCAAAATTACCAGCCCTGAAGAGGTGTAACGGAATTAAAAGACATGCCTAACCTGAAAAAGGTAAAGTAGTAATTCTCCCTCTTCTCCCTTTTGCGGGAGAGGGACACGGACAAGGCTATTAAGGTCTCCGGTTTGACATCATTACTGCGTCTCCAGTAGAGGGAGAGGGATAAAGCTGTGGCTAAATAATGTTCAAACGGCATAAACACGAATGGGAAAAGGTATCGGAAGCAACTATTCCATCTTTTTTTGAGCGTTTCGATGGAGTGGGCAGGGTTGCCAATATAGGCAATTGGTTCTACGAGCGGAAACATGTCGTGATTATGGAGTGTAAATGTGGCAAGATTAAGAGGCTGATTAGCTCAAGTTCTTAAAGATTCTGAAAGAAGGTATCACCCTCACCTAACCTCTCCCGTCAAGGGAGAGGGAAAAGGATTTAGGTTTAATTAATGTAGTTTAAAGGGAGGTATTATGTTAAAGGGTAAAGTTCACAAATACGGAGCAAATATCGATACGGATGCCATTATACCGGCACGCCATCTTAATCTGGTCGAGCCTGGTGATTTGGCGGCTCACTGTATGGAGGATATCGACAAAGAGTTCTTGCAGAAAGTGAAGCCGGGTGATATTATGGTGGCGACCACCAATTTTGGCTGCGGCTCTTCCCGCGAGCACGCCCCGATAGCTCTGAAAGCTGCCGGCATCTCGGTTGTCATCGCCAAGACCTTTGCCCGCATCTTCTTCCGCAATTCTATCGATATCGGTTTACCTTTACTTGAAAGTGAAGAGGCGGTGGATAACATCAAGGCCGGAGATACCGTAGAAGTGGATTTGGCTAAAGGCACGATTAAAAATATGAATAGCGGTAAAACCTTCACTGCCAAACCCTACCCGGAATTTATGTCCGAGCTTATTGCCGCCGGAGGGTTGATTGAATATACTAAGAAGAGACTAAAGGTAAGAGCATAAGTTCAAAGTTAAAAATCCGATAACATTGATTCTTTTGTTTTACTTTAAGGAGGTTTTGATGAATTTTAATCTGGCAGTGGTAGCCGGCGATGGTATCGGTCCCGATGTCATGGCCGAGGGTGTCAAGGTCTTGCGGGAGATTGGTGAGAAGTTCGGGCATAAGTTCGACATGAAATTCGGGCTGATTGGGGGAATCTCCATCGACCATTCCGGAGAAGCTCTCACCAAAGAGACCCTGGATATGTGCAAGAAGGCTCAGGCGGTCATGCTCGGGGCGGTGGGCGGCCCCAAATGGGACGACCCTCAGGCCAAGGTACGGCCTGAAGACGGTCTCCTGGGATTAAGAAAAGAACTGGGATTGTTTGCCAATCTGCGCCCGGTCAAGGTCTTCCCGATGCTGATTAACTCGTCTAATCTCAAGCCGGGGGTTATTGACGGCGTCGACCTGGTTGTTATTCGTGAGCTTACCGGCGGTCTATATTTCGGCCAACCCAAGAAACGCTGGCAGACCGAAGAAGGCAGAATGGCAGTCGATTCAATGGTCTACTCTGAGCAGGAGATCGAGCGTATTATCAGGGTCGGCTTTGAACTGGCGCGCACCCGCACCAGGCGGCTGATTTCTGTAGACAAAGCGAACGTCCTTGAGACCTCACGCCTTTGGCGCCAGATAGCTGAAGAAGTGCATGCGAAATACCCTGATGTCGAGCTTGAGCACATGCTTGTTGACTCTTGCGCTATGCGGCTGATACAGAATCCCAAATCTCTCGATGTTCTGGTCACCGAAAATACTTTTGGCGATATCCTCACCGATGAGGCCTCCATGCTGGCTGGTTCGATGGGTATGTTACCATCGGCCAGTCTGGGCGCGGTGCCCCGGGAAGGCGCAGCTATACCCGGCCTGTACGAACCCATACACGGCTCTGCGCCAAAGCATGCCGGAATGAACGATGCTAACCCGATAGCCACCATTTTGAGCGTGGCAATGATGCTGCGCTATTCACTTACCCTAACCAAAGAAGCCCAGGCAATCGAGAAGGCCGTTGAGGCTGTCCTGAATCAGGGCTACCGCACTTATGATATAATGAGCGAAGGCAAAACGAAGGTTGGCACACGGGAAATGGGCAACCTGATTGCCGATGAGGTAGGTAAGAAATAATTGGCTCACGTCCAGCTTTATGACACTACCCTGCGGGATGGGTCACAGAGAGAGGGCATCTCTTTCTCTGTGGTCGATAAGCTGAATATTGCCTGTAAACTCGATGAGCTTGGCGTTGATTATATCGAAGGCGGCTGGCCTGGCTCCAATCCCAGGGATGCCGAGTTCTTCGTCAAGGCTCGCGACCTTTCCCTTTCGCACGCTAAAATAGCCGTTTTCGGCAGCACCCGGCGCGTCGGCATTAAGGCCGAGTCTGACAATAATCTGGTTATGCTGCTGGATACCGGGGCGAGCGTGGCGACCATCGTCGGTAAAAGCTCCGCCGAGCAGGTCAAGCAGATTCTGGCGACCACCCTTGAGGAAAACCTGAGCATGATTGCCGATTCGGTCCGTTTTTTAAAAGCGAACGGGCTGACTGTTTTTCTGGATGCCGAGCACTTCTTCGATGGCTTTAAGGGAAACCCTGATTATTCACTTCAATGCTTGAAGTCTGCCGCCGAAGCCGGTGTGGATTGCCTGGTGCTCTGCGATACTAACGGCGGGGCTTTACCTGATGAGATAACCAAAGCGGTCCAAGCCGCCAAGAAGATAGCTAAAGTCGCTCTGGGGATTCACGTTCATAACGATGGCGGCCTGGCCGTAGCTAACACTTTGGCCGCGGTCACTGCCGGCGCATCCCATGTTCAGGGCACCATCAACGGTTACGGCGAGCGCTGCGGTAACGCCAACCTTTGTTCCATCATCCCCGATTTGAAATTGAAAATGGGCATCGATTGCGTTACCGATGAGCAATTAGCCCGCTTAACCGAGGTCTCCCGCTTTGTCAGCGAGGCGGCCAATCTGGTGCCGGACGCGTTCATGCCATATGTCGGCGCCTCGGCATTCAGCCATAAGGCCGGCTATCATGTTGACGGAGTGACCAAGTGGGCCGGCGCATACCAGCATATTGACCCGTCCCTGGTAGGCAATTCACAGAGGGCCGTCGTCTCAGAGCTTTCCGGCAAGCGCAATATCACCTATAAGGCAAAAGAGCTGGGTATCGACCTTTCTTCGAGCGCCAAAGAGACACAGAAATTGCTGGAACAGATTAAGCTTTTGGAGAGCCGCGGCTTCCAGTATGAAAATGCAGAGGCATCCTTTGAAGTGCTGCTCAGGCGGGCAATGTCCGGCTATAAAGCGCCATTTGTGCTGGTCGATTATATGGTGGTGGTAGAGAAAAAACGGCGGCCGGCTACTCAGCATAACAACCATGAGGAGATGTTATCTGAGGCGATGGTCAAGGTGAATATCGGTAAGGAACTGATTCACACCGTCGCTGAGGGCAACGGGCCGGTCAACGCCCTCGACCAGGCTCTGCGTAAGGCGCTGGTACAGTTCTTCCCCAGTGTTGCCGTCATTAAGCTGGTGGATTACAAGGTGCGTATTCTGGAAGAAAGCACCGGCACTGAGTCCCAGGTGCGCGTCCTTATCGAGTCCAGCGATGGGGTTGATGAATGGACGACCGTGGGTAGCTCGACCAATATCATAGAAGCTAGCTGGCTGGCTCTGGCTGACAGCCTGGAATACTGGTTAGGAAGGCAAGCGAAAAAGAAAGGGAGTAAGGTATAATGGCTGATTTCATTTGTCCTAAGTGTAGCAACAAATCGTTTTTCTCTCTGGTTCAGAACGAATACAAAGGGCCGTACCGCTGCACAGAGTGCAAAACTATTTTTAACGTTGTAATCGAGAACGACGAGTTCAAGTCCTGCCAGCCTCTCGACCAGCAGGCTATTGACAAATTGCCATTACATAATCCGTATAAATAATCGGGTCTGCTAACCCTTAATCACGCCCATCGGCACTGATTTCAGTATCTTTAGAGAGATACCTGCCTGTTGGACGACATCAACAACATCGGAGACATCTTTATAAGCCTCCGAGGCTTCTTCAGCCAGAGAAGACATGCTGCCTGCCTTAACGACAATCCCTCGCGCCGCCAAGCCTCTGGCGACATCTACACCTCTCAAACTTCGTTTGGCTGCTGAGCGGCTTTGCATCCTGCCCGCGCCGTGACATGTGGAACCAAATGTTTCATTCATCGCTATTTCTGTGCCTACAGCGACATAAGAACAGCGCCCCATGTCACCGGGAATGATAACAGGCTGCCCGATTTTCCTGTAAACGGCGGGAATTTCAGGGTGATTAGCCGGGAAAGCCCTGGTGGCCCCTTTACGGTGAATGCAAAGGCTCTGTTTTTTGCCTTCAACAGAGTGTTCCTCTAACTTCGCTATGTTGTGGGCAACATCATAAACCTGTTCCAGCCCCAGTTCCCTCTTGCTCTTGCCAAAAACCTTGATAAATGATTCCCTGGTCCAGTGGGCAATGCACTGGCGGTTAGTCCAGGCGTAGTTAGCAGCGCCGGCCATCGCCACCAGATAGTCCTTCCCTTCAGGCGATTGTACCGGGGCGCAGGCAAGCTGGCGGTCAGGCAGCACAATGCCGTACTTTTTTACGGCGCCACCCATCAGAGCGACATAATCAGTACAAATCTGGTGCCCGAATCCGCGGGAACCAGTGTGAATCAGGACAACCACCTGACCGATTTCGCTAACTCCCATCACTTTGGCAGCGTTATGGTCGTAGATTTCATTCACAATGGCTACTTCCAGGAAGTGATTACCTGAGCCAAGAGTCCCCAACTGGGGGATGCCGCGCAGTTTAGCCTTTTTGCTGACTTTGTCCGGATTCACCCCTTTGATACAGCCAGAGGCCTCGGTAACCTCGATGTCTCCCGGCTCGCCGAACTCATGTTCCACCGCCCACCGGCTGCCCTTCAACATGATTTCATCCAGTTCTTTTTCGCTCACCCTGAGCCTGCCCGTGGAGCCGACTCCAGAAGGGATGTTATTAAAAAGCTCATTAACCAATTGCTCAAGTTTTGGTCTTACCTCGGCTTCGGTAAGATTTGTTCTTAACAGGCGGACGCCACAGTTGATATCGAAGCCGACGCCACCTGGCGAGACCACCCCATCCTGCACCCGGGTGCCGGCCACCCCGCCGATGGCGAAGCCGTAACCCCAGTGAATGTCGGGCATCGCCAGTGAGTGGTTAACGATACCGGGCAGAAAAGCCACATTAGCCACCTGCTCAGCGGCTTTCTCCTCCCAGATATTATCCAGCATCGCCTCGCTGGCATAGATAAGGCCGGGCACATTCATGCCAGCCTTATAATCAGTAGGAATCTCCCAACGATAATCATCTATTTTGTTTAGAATTCCTCGCCACGATTTTGTCATTTATTCACCACCACTAAGTATTTTGTTGTTTAGAAAGACGCTCAATACCTATTTATGTTTATGCCAAACCAACCGTTCGTGGTGAGCTTGTCGAACCATGAGCACTGGCCCTTCGACAGGCTCAGGGCGAGCGGTGCAGAGTCTTTTGCTTCTGATACTACCTATACAATTGATAACTAAATATCAAATATTACCTGAACCTTACAGGGCTTGCCCTTCTTAATTTTCAGCATATGATATGTCGCCGCTTTTATCCCAAGTTTCAGTTCATGTCTGGAGGCGTCCACTTTCTCGCCATAGCTCCCAGCTTTCAAATGAGTGCTGCTTAGCCGCGTAATCTCAAACCTTTTAAACAGGATATTGTCCACATCGAAGAGATATATAAGCTCATTTAACCAGGCTACTAGCAGGCTTTCTCTGTCTGGAGCGGTCAACTCTATATCCCTGTGCTCAATCTCCTCAACATCACTCAGGTCGGTTATCAGGCTGAACATGCCCCTGGCCGCATTGGCAAACGCCTCCTTCATATCTCTGCCGTAAGCGATGATGCCCACATCGGCGGTATGATTCAGGACTTCAAACTCTTTCTCCATATGGTAACATAATTATAGCATCTTTTTTATACAGCTCAGACAATTTACTACCACCAAGGCATAGTGATAAGATAAAGCCGTGAGACACCTGATTTACGACCCCAAGCTGCAGGGCAACAGAATGACAATCGTCTGTTTTGTTTCCGGCTCGGGCACCAACTACCAACGCATCGTTGAGCGCGACCCCAACCATGAGTATGTTGTCTTCACAAACCGACCCGGCTGTGAAGGCGTGCTCAAAGCCAAGGCAAACGAACACATCGTTATAGAACTAAGCCATGTGCCTTATCTCAGAGGGGCGAGAGAAAAGTATGGCAGGGTCGTCCCCCGAAACTGCCTGGAGAGAGAGAAATACGAGCATGATGTCTGGAAATCGATAGAAGACAGGATTCAAAAAAAACCTGATTTGGTGTGCCTGGCAGGCTATGACCTTGTATTTACCGATTGGACTGTGGACAGGTATCCCTTAAAGATATTGAATGTTCATCCGGGAGACACGACTAAAGGTTATGACGGTCTGCACTGGATACCCACCGCCAAAGCCATTCTGGCTGGCGATGAAGGTATCAGAAGCACATTGTTTCTTGCCGATAAGGGACTGGACACCGGTCCCGTATTGGTGCAGTCGAAACCCGTTAACATTTTTCAGTCTCTTGAAACAGCCGGGGCAGAAGATTTGCATAACGTGATTGGCTACGCCATGAGGCATTCCATCACCACATACGAACACTTTCTAAAAGCAGCCGATGAGGAACATAAAGAAACCATGAAACGGGTGTGCGAACGCCTCCAGGCAGCCCTTAAAGTAGCCGGGGACTGGGAAATCTATCCTTTTGCTGTGCATGATTTGATAGCCCGCGGGCGAGTCGCGGTCGATGGCAGGATAATCTACTTAGATGGTAAACAGCTGCCCAAATATGGCTACCGTCTGGACGAAAGACGCTAAGTGTGCTTGTGCTTGTCCGGCGGGCCGAGACTTTTATTACGCGTCAGCGCCCTCAGCAGCCTGGCCCAGGTAACCCGGACATAAATAACCAGGCTCGCTCTCTGCTTGTGGATGATGCCATTTCTCAATGCCTGAAGGAAATCATCCCTGCCATCGAATTCCGGCATCTCGATATATGTATGCCCCAGCTCGTACGGGTAATGAGAATCGCTGCCGGCGCTGCCGGGCAGATTATATTTCAGGGCCAACGCTTCTGCCTTTTTCACAGGACCCGCGAAGGGCCCCCTGGCATTAAACACTTCGATAATATCGGTCTGTTCGGCCAGCTTCGCCAGGCTGTTCTTATCCATCCGCAACCCCCTGAGCGGGTCGAACGGATGGGGCAGACAGACCAGCCCGCCCTGCGCCTTGATTTTGGATACGGCTTCCTCGACCGAAATGCCGCTGGGTATTGTCTCTCTCAAGAACAAGCCCATTATTTCGCCGTTAGGCGTCAGAATTTCTTCTCCGACAATCACCTTGAAGGGCGCCATTTTCTGCATCTGGAGTGCTCCTTCAGCGGTGCCGTGGTCAGTAACGGCGATGCAATTGATGCCCATCTTCTGGCATCGGGCGATTATCGCCTCGAGGGGTGTGTCACAATCTTTGGAGTACTTCGTGTGCATGTGAAAGTCGGCTTTCAGCAATTATCTACCTCATTTCCTTCCCTTGGATAGTATCCTGAGATTACCGTTTTCAATGACGCCCAAATCCTCGATGCGGACGCCTCCCCAGCCCGGCAGGTAAATCCCCGGCTCGATGGAAAAGACCATCCCAGAGGTGAGCAAACCGGGGGAGTTAGGTCCCAAACGAGGCAGTTCGTGTTCCGCCAAGCCTACCCCATGCCCCAGGGCATGGCCGAACTTGTCCCCATAGCCCGCTTCTGAAATAACCGTCCGGGCGAAGCCATCCGCCTCACCGCCGCTCACCCCATCCTTGATTAAGGCGATGGCGGCTAACTGAGCGCCAAGCACGGTATCATACACCTTCTTGAAGGTAGCATCCGGCTTACCCAGGCACAGGGTGCGGCTGAAATCGCTGGCGTAGCCCGCCACTTTAGCTCCCATATCAATTACAATCGGCTCGCCGGCGTTGATTTTACGCTCGGAGGCCTTGTGGTGGGGCAGGGCGGCTTCAGGTCCCGAGGCGATAATAATGTCGAAGGGCATCGATTGGCTGCCATGTTCGCGCTGGAATTTCTCCAGTTCCCAAGCCACCTGCAGTTCGGTCATTCCGGGGACGATAAAGCCTTCTATATGAGCGAAGGCTTTGTCCGTTATCTCCACAGCACGGATAATAAACTCAATTTCTTCAGGTTCTTTGATGGCTCGGATTATCTCTACAAGTCCGTCTGTCGGGATAAGCTGAAGAAGGGATTGACTCTTGCTCAAGGTATCGGATAGTTGCTTGTAGAGAGCAAATGTAACATCGCCGCCCTCGAAACCTAACCGCTTCAGGTTCAGCCCATCTATTAGTTTGGGAAACCAGTCCGCCAGCGGTCCCGCTATCTGAAAAAGCCGATAGTCCGGGGCTTGCACTTTAACCTGCTCGACATAGCGGAAGTCGGTGGCCAGGATGGTCTCTTTCGGGGTAATCAGCAGGAAGCCCGCCGACCCGCCGAATCCGGAAAGATAGTAGCGGTTCTCAGGCTGGGAGATAAAGACGCCGTCAAGGTCTTTTTCAGACAGGGCCTGGCGGAGTTTAGTTACTCTGTTAGTTATATTCATATTTCAACATGCCCCGTATCGACAATATCATTCCCGCGAAGGCGGGAATCCAGTTCTATCCCTCATCTGGATCCCGATTGTCATCGGGATGGCTTTTTGGATTTTAGCATTCCTATTCGTCATTTGGATTTCGTCATTCGACATTCAGCATTTCAGTTATTCTTGCGCCATCGGGTGCGACGCCAGGTACACTTTTTTGGCCTGGCTTTTGCTGACATGGGTGTAAATCTGGGTGGTGGAGAGACTGGCATGACCCAGCAGTTCCTGTACCACCCGCAAATCAGCCCCACCATCCAGCATGTGGGTAGCAAAGGTGTGGCGCAGCATGTGGGGATGCACTCCTTTGCCGATGCCAGCTTTCGCCGAGTATTCTGCCAGCAATTCCTGCACGCTCCGGTCAGTCAGCCGACCTCCCTGGTAATTGAGAAAGACGGCATTGGTCTTTTTAACGCCTTTCAGTTTACGCCTGCCGTCATTGAGATAAGCAGTCAGTGCCTTAGCCGCCGGCTCACCCATCAGCACTATCCGTTCTTTAGAGCCTTTGCCGATAACTCTGACTTCGCGGGTCTCCATATCCACCTGGTCCAGGTTCAGCCCAGCCAGTTCGCTCACTCTGAGGCCAGAGGCGTAGAGCAACTCCAAAAAAGCGCGGTCGCGCTGCCCGTTCTGATTGGTTGTATCCGGGGCGGCCAGCAGCCGGGTTATTTCGTCTGCTGTCAGGAAGGATGGCAGCCGCTTGTCCAGCTTGGGGGATGATGTTTCCTGCACCGGGCTAATAGTCAGTATCTGCTCACGCACAAGGTAGCGGTAAAAGGAGCGGATTGCCGATAGGCGGCGGGCGATGCTCGCCTTGACCAGTCCCTGCTCCATCAGATAGCCCATGTAATCCCGCATCACACGCCTGTCAACCTTGTCCAGTGATGTGATGTCCTTCTCGCCGAGGTAGGTGAAGAAGCCCTTGATGTTTTTCGAGCCAAGCAGGTCTGTAGTGTAATTCCGCACCGTGTAAGGCGAAGCGTTTTTTTCCGCCGTCAGGTACTTGATATACTGGTGAAAGACTTCTTGCATTGATTAACTTTACTAGGTTTTGGATAGGATTGGCAAGGGGATGGGGTTGCGTCGCTCAATGTTTCCGCGTCATTATGGCAAGGCTGGTGCTACCAGCGCGACTGTATTTTGGTCTTGCCACAGACTTTACAGACAGAAGGCTCAAGATTACAGTTCCACCAGTGTCCGCCGGTGGGAGAATCGGGACACTTCCAGTCCCCGGAGGCTAAATATTCCTTGTCGGTAACACCCGTTTGTTTTTTCAATACAGATGCCATTTTGAACCTCCTCTATTACTTTCGTGGAGAGAAACAAGTGATGGTATCAAGTGTTGAATTTGCCCACATGGGGGCATCTATACCTTGTGAAACTGTAGATTCAGGTCGTTAACTTGCTTTCGCTGTTCTACTAAATCTGAAACATCACGGCGAATGCGGGACTTCTCTTTGCGGATAAAATGCCGAATAGATTTTGACAACTCTTTAGTGATCATTGTTATTGTCTCCTCCTGGTCCTTCATAAATGGACAGGCTGGGTAGAACTCTCCGGTTGGAAGGCTCTACCCAGCCTATCGTGATCCACGTGTGGAATTAGTATCTTTTTACGGGGTTGGTCTTGCGGTAGCAATCCGAGCAATAGACGGGCCTATCGCCACGGGGTTCAAAAGGCACCTGGGTGTCTTTGCCGCAAGTAGCGCACTTGACGGGGAACATCTGCCGCGGAGCGGAGCTGTAGCCTCCCTGATTGTAGCTGCCTCTTCTGTTGTTGAAGCTGCTACCACCGCTTGCGTTCTGCTTTGCTTTTCTTGCATCTCTGCAAGTCGGGCAACGCTTGGGCTCGTTGGTATAGCCCCTGGTCGCAAACTGCTCTTGCTCATCAGCGCTGAAAGTGAAAGTCGTGGCGCATTCGGAACACTGGATGGACTTGTCCTGAAAACTCATTGGATGACCTCCTTTTTCAAAATTTAGTTGAAGTTCGGAGTCATCCAACAAGGTAAATACCGAAGTAATCTACTGAATTGATAACAACCTAAACTAGAACCAGATATTATAATTGTACACTAAACAAATGACTAATGCAAATGTTCCATTGTAAGGAGTCTCGATATTATCAGGCCGAAGAAGCGATGTGTTTTCATTAAAATACGACACATTTCAAATCAAATGAAACAAAGGTCCTTTTTCCGACACTCTTTGGGGCTGGGGGCGGGGGACAACCCGTTCGACTACACTCAAGGCAAGCCTCATGAATAAGATAGCACAGGTGTTCCGAGCGGGCAAGGGAGTTTTGTCGGGGTGGAAGGACATTATAAAATATCGTAGTACTTACTTGTGGAGCAAGCTTTCCGTATATCTTCGGCCTTGTCTAAGCTGACCTCTTTCAAGGGTATGTTGAAGTATAGAGCAAAGACCAAATCGTCTATGTAGTCTTTTAGCTTAGCTTGCTTTTCAAAGTCAATCACTTGCAGATCGCGAAGTTCAGACAGAGTGATATTGCGTGTCTCTAACTTCAGCTCTTCCGTACCAAACTTTTGCGTTATCGTGTCGGCAATAAGCTTGGAATCTCCGTTGATTGGTAGTTCTGTTTTCCGGTTACCATGGATTAAAACTAAGGTATTGCCAGACACCTGCACATCGTCAAATCTCTGCATCATGATCGCTGAAAAATCAACGAAATCAGATAAGGTTTTAGACTCAGATGTTAGCAACTCTTCTACTTGCTTGATAATAGTTTCCTTTATTAGTTCATTCTCCCCAGTAATCCTTGGTACTCTAAGCTGTTTTTTCACAATTTGCAGGCTAACAAGAATAGTCCTCGTATCTTCTTGATCTATCTTAACAAAAGTATTAAGAATGTACTTTGTAACCTTAGAATTAAGAATGGCAAATAAATACAATATTTCGAGTCTATTATTTGAGGCTATACCCAACATTGTGTTTCTTGCCCAAATAATAGGTTCATCAGTATAGAAGAATTTGTCCGTCGCATTGTAAGACCAAATAACTTTATATTGAGAATCGAGAAAACTGTAACCTTGATTGCCCTGTCTCAGATCAATATACATTGGATGACCTTCAATTCGTTCATTCGGCCAGTATCCTTGACTCTGTTTTATGCTCCAATACTTACTATTCAATTTGGGGCGTTGATAATATGGCTGTGCTAAAGGAGGAGTAAGTAAAAACTTCTTTTCGTCTATGCTATATCCTCCATCAAAGATGAAAGTGCTATTGAACTTCGGTCTGGCAGAAGTATGGACATAGTAATTAGAGAAATCATCGCTATTTTGTGTGTAACTTTCATAGAATCCCAATTGTTCGGCATTCAACTTGATGAAATTCCAATTAGTAATGTTCTTTAAAAGTATGTGTTGCGGTATTCTTTTTATCGTTACATTGATACCTTTAGACATATTCGCAAACGTATCTTCAATTTGGCTATCAACTCCGTGATAATTAACCACTTCGACCATATGATCTGAAGCAGGAGACGCTCTCGAAGCAATGAGAACCAAACTAGAGGTGGGAATTGGCTTATTCTGTTTGAGGCCACGACCAAGAAACATTTTGCCACTGAACGTAAACATTTTTTCAATCGTTACTGATTTGGAAAGGTGAAATCTAAGTACATCAAAATCGGCATTGATCAAGAACGTTTGAGGGATGATGTAACACAGTCTCGCTTTTTCCTTCAAGAGGGCTAATCCTAAAGCGATAAAGAACGCGTAAAGATTAGGGTTTGGCCGGTATCTTTTAGGATTATCAGGGATACTGTGTAAGTTAACGCCATATATATTGTTAATTTTACTTTCCCGTTTTTTAATTGTTCGAACACGGGCATTCCTTGCTTGGATGATTCATTATAGGAAACATATGGTGGATTTGCCACAACATAGTCAAAACGGCGTCGAGGAAAGGAGTTCATACTTTCCTTCATTTCTGCCAAGTCCTGCTCATCGCGCATGTAACTGGAATACGTAGGCTCAACAATCTTCCCAAAATATGAGGATTGTCCACCATGGATATTAGCATCAGCTCCTGCCGTTTCAATTCCAGAGCCCATAAATTCGGTTATGCTATCCTTCGTCAAGAATACTTTTATTTTCTTTTCCAGCGGATTATTGTATTTCTGCCCCATTATAAGGGTTAGCATTCGCATGAGCATGCTCATCTCGGCAAGGTAGAGAGGAAATTCTTCAACATCTAAGCCGAAGACATTGCTAGTGACAATAGCTTCAATCTGTTTGGACGTCTCATCGGTTAACGTGCTGAAAGACTTGACTATTTCACCAGTCGCGCTATACAGGAATGTTCCGCTACCGCAAGCAGGGTCAACAATGGACAGTTTATCTAATTCACCGCCTTTAGTTTTATTCCGGATTTCTTTTGCTGTGTACCCAACCTGCTCAAGCATGAAATTAACTACCGACGGGTCCGTGTAATATTGTCCCTTCTTTTCATCTTCATAGAGTTCCTTCAGGTAGTTTTCATAGACATAGCCAAATATCTCGTTTTGAATGTTTTGGAAGTTGTATTTCTTGATAAAGACAACAATATCCAGCCAGGGGGATACATCGGACAGCTCGTTCTTTGCTTTACGGTAGAGGTCAAGAAACTTACCACCAATGCGTTCCTGCTCTTTGTTAAAGGGCCGGTAGATATTCTCCGAGATCGAATGGCTCATACCATCAATAACGCCAAGTATGTCCTTGTAGCTGCGGGTTTTAATAGCATTGCGAATAGTTTCTATCCTGCCCTTGTAGTCATTACTAAAATCGTCAAATTCATTATCAACCAGGGTCTTAAGAAGGATAAACTGGATGATATAGGCATAGGTGATTTCGGTGGCTTTCTTTAATGCTTCTTTGCTTTCCAGCCCGTCAAAATATCCCTCGACTCTTAGCTTATGCGTAAAACTCTTTATAAGAGTGGTTATATCTCTAAAGAACAATTGACGATTATCCTCAATATGTAGATCTTCCTTCCCGAAGAACGAAAGCTGCCCTGTTTCCTCAAAGAACGAGAGATAGTAATATTCTGGTTTAACATATTCTTTCCAGAACTCAAGGAAAAGCTCTGTTTGTGAAAGCAAGTGGTCGAGAGTGAATACCCGGTAGAGGGTGTTATTGTAGAAACGCCAGATGTAGCCGTCAGTTAATATGCCATATTTCTTTTCAAGGTCGCTTTGATACTGAAAGAGTTGACCTTCACCCTGCTCAATGTTGGTATATTGTTCGGCTTCAATAGGGATTACAATGTCAGAGTTGATATATATGGCAAAATCAGTTCTTCTCCCGTCCTTAGTCTTCTTCTCATAGATGAATTCATTTTTCCGATTTTCAAGAATAGTTGAAAGCTCTCCCTCTTTGAGATTAAAAATATCAGGACATTCTAGGACATCTTTAACAAAACGCTGGACTCCGGAACCGACTTCCTGAGTTTTGTAAGATTCGTTTTCCTTATTCCACAGGCTTTTAAGCTGGGAAATCGTCTTGCTCACTGGTTTATCCTCTTAAAATCTACCCCGCCCCCACCGCCACCTTTGCTTCCGGCGCTTCGGCGAGCTTTTCTTTGTGGCTGCACTTGATACACTTGATATCGCTCTTACCGGAGACGGTCATCAAGCCGCCGCATTCGGGGCAGGGCTTGGGGACGGGTCGGGCATTGACGGCGAACTTGCATTCGGGGTATCTGTTGCAGCCGTAGAAGGTGCGTTTCTTTTTACTCATTCTCTGGATAAGGTCGCCAGTGCCACACTCAGGACACTTGACGCCCGTTTTAATCTGGAACGGCCTGGTGAATTTGTGCTCAGGGTATTTGCTGCAGGCGAGGAACTTGCCGAAACGCCCCATCTTGACCACCATCGGGTGGCCTTCGGGGCAGACTTCATCGGTTACCTCGTCAGGAATCTTTATCCTCTCGATGCTTTCCCCGGCTTTGGTTAATTCCTTTTCAAAGGGAGTGTAAAAATCACGGACAACACCTACCCAGTCCCGCTTTTTATCGCCGGCTATCTCATCAAGCTCGTCTTCCATGCCGGAGGTAAACTTGATGTCAACAATCTCAGGGAAATTCTGGCTTATCAGGTCTGTTACGACAAAGCCAAGCTCGGTCGGCTGGAGGCTGCCGGCGGTCTTGGTGGTATATTCGCGCTGCTGGATTACGGAGAGAATGGGGGCGTAGGTACTGGGGCGCCCGATACCGTATTGCTCCAGCATCTTGATTAAGCTGGCCTCGGTGAAACGGGGCGGCGGCTGAGTAAAATGCTGGCCGGGGAATAGCTCCACCAGGTTGAGGCCGTCGCCTTTTGCCAGGTCGGGCAGTTTGGCGAGCTTGTCCTCTTCTTCTTCGCCCGGATCCCTTTGCTCGGTATAGAGAACCATGAAGCCATCGAAGCGGCTGATAGTGCTGGAAGTCCTGAAAATATAATCCGGCTCGGGAACCTTGCATTTGGCCTCGATATCGACCGACGTGTTATCAAAAATGGCGGCCGCCATCTGCGAGGCGACCATGCGTTTCCAGATGATTTCGTAAAGCCGGAACTGGGGGGCCGTCAAGAATTTCTTAATCTGGGCCGGTTCACGGGTCATACGCGTGGGCCTGATTGCCTCGTGAGCTTCCTGGGCGCCTTTGACCACGCGGGTGAAGGTGCGGGCGTGGGGAGGCAGGTATGCTTTGCCATATTTGGTCTCGATAAGCTCCCTGGCTTCAACTATGGCTGTGCGGGCCACGTTGGTAGAATCGGTACGCATATAGGTAATCAGGCCGACGGGGCCCTCCCCGGCAATCTCGATTCCCTCATAAAGCTGCTGGGCGGTAGCCATGGTCTGGGCGGCGCTGAAATGGAGCCTGCGCCAGGCTTCCTGCTGCAAGGTGCTGGTGATGAAGGGGGCCGCCGGCTGGCGGGTCACTTTTTTAACCTTTACTCCGGAGACACTGTAAGCCGCCTCTTCAAGAATGCCCTTTAACTCGTCGGCTTCCTTTTGGCTGTGAATCTCAAGTTTTTTCTTTTCGTCTGCCAGCCCGACCAGCATGGCGCGGAAGGATGTTCCATCAGGCACAGGCGGGGACGCCTGTGCTACCGGGGTTAGATCGGCTTCGATGGACCAGTATTCCACGGGGATGAATTTTAGAATCTCGCGCTCGCGGTCAACGATTATTTTTAACGCCACCGATTGCACTCGGCCCGCGGAAAGACCCCTGCGGACCTTTTTCCAGAGCAGGGGGCTGAGTTTGTAACCCACCAGCCTGTCCAGAACGCGCCTGGCCTGCTGGGCGTTAACCAGTTGCATATCGATATCGCGGGGGTGCTCGAAGGCAGCCTTGATTGCCTCTTCAGTTATCTCGTGGAAGACGACTCGGCGGGTGGGAATCTTACCGACTTTCATTACTTCCAGCAGATGCCAGGAGATGGCTTCGCCCTCGCGGTCAGGGTCGGTTGCCAGAAAGATGTTGGACGCCCCTTTGACCGCGTCTTTCAGCTCTTTGGCAATCGCACTTTTCGGCCTGGGGACGACGTAGCTGGGCAGAAACGAGTTTTCCACATCTACACCCAGCTTACTCTTGGGCAGGTCTCGTACGTGCCCCATAGACGCTTTCAGGATGTATTTACTGCCAAGGATGCGCCCCAAAGTCCGCGCCTTGGCCGGTGATTCAACGATAACCAGATTTTTCTTTGTCGCCATTATTTCACTTCACTTATTTATATTTTGGTAATTAATCTTCGAGATTGCAACGGTCGTTTCGCTTCCTCAGGAACAACATATCTGGGCGAAACGAGTTTTCCACATTAACCACCCCAGCTTACTCTTGGGCAGGTCTCGTACGTGCCCCATAGACGCTTTCAGGATGTATTTACTGCCAAGGATGCGCCCCAAAGTCCTCGCCTTGGCCGGTGATTCAACGATAACCAGATTTTTCTTCGCAGGTGCCATGTTTTCACTTCACTTCTTTTTATTTGAGACCAAAATCTTTCTCAGTCTCACTTTCGGCAAGTTCACTTTCGCAAGCTCAAGTACAAGCAAGTACAAGCCCTTTTTCAAAGGGAGATGCCTAAGGCCGGGATATTGTTATTATTGCAGTCATGTTTTTTGCGTTGCTTTATACGAAGTCTGGATACCGACTTTGGTCGGTATGGTTACTTCAGTTTACTTTTACGTTGTATTTTTCTCTTACTTCCCGGGCGAGGGAATAGTTCATGCCGCCGACCTGTTTGACCAGGCCTTTCAACTCCATCATAGCTAAAGTGCCGCTCACCGTCGATGCCGGCAAACCGCTGGAACGGCAGACATCATCGATATGAGTGGGTTCAGCACCCAGTTGTTTCAGCAGTAGTGATTCCGTCTCCGAAGCCGGTATCATTTCTTTCATCTCAAGCTGCTGAGCCACGGCGGTCAGGTTAAGCTCCTCCAGTATATCAGTATAGTCCCGCACCAGTTTGGCTCCTTCTTGAATTAGCTGATTGGTGCCCTTGCTGGCCGGCGAAAGAATGCTGCCGGGAACGGCGAAGACCTCCCGGTCCTGTTCAAGCGCCATGTGGGCGGTAATCATGGCTCCACTGGTCTCACCGGCTTCGATAACCAGTGTTCCCAGACAGAGGCCGCTCAGGATGCGGTTGCGGCGAGGGAAATTATCCGCCCTGGGCTTGACGCCCAAGGGATATTCGCTTATCAACGCTCCCTGCTTGATAAGGCGCCGGGCAAGCTCGGCATTCTCAGCTGGGTAAACGGTATCCAGCCCGCTAGCGAATACGGCCAAGCTCCTGCCGCCGGTCTCTAAAGCAGTGCGGTGGGCAACTGTATCAATCCCTTTGGCCAGACCGCTGACGATGGTGATTTTGTTACGGGCGAGGTCGGCAACAATTTCTTCTGCTACCTGACGACCATAGACGGTAGCCCGGCGGGTGCCCACCACAGCCAGGCACCATTCATCTTCGGGCAGCAGCTCTCCTCTGACGTAAAGCACCGGAGGGTAATCATAGATTTCCTTCAGCCGAACCGGATAATCTGGCGAATGAACGGTAAGCGCCTTTACGCCGTACCGCTCCATCTTCTCCATCTCTGCTTCCAGAGAAATCTTTGGTCGCCAGGTGGTTACAGAGTGTACCGAGCTTTTGTCCAGCCCTGCCTGCTTTAAATCAGCAGGAGTGGCTTTCCAGGCGTTTTCCAAGCTGTGAAAGTAGCTTTCCAACTGACCGAATCTAACCCGGCCAATGCCGGAGATAAGGCTGAAACCTACCCAGTATTTTATATCCGCTTCGCTAATTTCCAAAGTAATCCATTCTAGCATAGAGGTCAAGCGATGGACAATCAAGCGTTTTGTGACGAAAGTTACATACCACTACCAGGGTAAGTGGTTTAATATAATTGAATGAAGGGAGAAGGAGGTGAACGGATAACAAGTCAATACACACCGAAGGTTCCCAAGCTCCCAGCCAAGTTTGGCATCAGGATTTCTGATGAGAGAGGCTCCGGCAGTAATCGCCGGGAATGGGAGAAAGTGGAACGAACTTAGGGCAGGGCTTCAGCTAGAAGGTCTGCCCTTTCCTTTTGTCCTGTTCTAATCAAATCAAAACAAACCCGTCTGTTCATGGCAAAATCCTAAATCCGAATATCTAAACACTAAACAAATTCAAATAATAAAATCCCCACCTGTCACAGCTCAGGAGGAGCGGCGGGCAGGCAAAGTTCAAATGTTGCCTAAGAACTATAACCAAACTAGTCTACAAACTTGAACATGCGGGTGAGTCCGCCGGGGGTTCTCAGGTTATACAGGCGGACGGCGTTGCCGCCCAGAATCAGATTCATATCGTCCTGGCTGATATCCAGCCGCTCGATTTGCTTCAGGCTCCAACCCCAGATATCAACCTGGTGGCGTATGATGCCGTCCTTTTTAGTTTGCAGAGTGAAAGTCCTGGGAAGATATTTCCCATTCAGATTGGTCTGAACGGGGAGGCTGGCGCCCCAGTCAGTGCCCCAAATCAGCTTTTCCGGCCCGATATTCGGTTCTTCCAGACACTTGAGGTAAAGCTCCGTCCAGTAACGTCCGGTCTCCAGATAAACATTATTGTGGCTCGATGCGACATGCAGACAGCCTTCAAAGAGTTGTTCCCCCCAATAGCCCTCGATGCCGCCATGTTCCATTATGATAGGGACTTCGGGAAACATTACAGCCAGGTCATGTGCCCACAGCGGGTTAAAAGTCCAGGGATGAGAGTGATACTGCCCCTCATAACCAACCGTGATGCCGCAGTGGTAACGGATGGGCACTTTGTAGGAACGGGCAAGGTCAGTTATCATCATCATCTCCCGCATCAGCTGACCCTCACTGGCGTAGTCCGGATAGCCATCTACGTAATTGACCGCTTTCCCCGCCGGAATACCTTCACCGATACCTACATACAGACCAGTCTTAAGAAGCTCCTCCAGTTCCTGCAAGCAAACATTTATGTTCCATTCTTTCCCTTCAGCTTGAAGCCTATCACGTGTGTGTTTGGTGCCTGCCTGGCAGTTAGCAACGAACTTATCCGGGTATTTCTTACACAGTTCGACATCCAGCTCGTTACTCATACCGAATGAGGGCTGGATGATGCACATATCTACCTGGTAGGCTTCCATATCGTAGAGGAGACGGGGGGAGTTATCATAGGCATCAACCTGCATGATTGCTTTGCCAAGGTCGCCGTACTCCGTCGAGCCTTTGAGTGATGAGCCTGCGGCATGGCGCTGGGAATGGACGTGAGTATCGACGATAAACCTACCTAGTTTCATCATCACCCTCCATTATGTTTACTTTTCTGTCCCACAAATTTTATCAGCATTAACCTTTAACAGTCAATAAATTAGAGGAGTAACATTCCAGTTTGAACAGGCTACAGCGACATGGCTTCGCGACTGCGCCAGAGCAAAAGAGAGCAAACCAGGGCGACTGCCAGCATGCCAGCCCCGACAATAGTGAATGTCGCGCTAAAACTAAAACGGTCCGTAAGATAACCCATTGCCGGCATCAGCAGGCCGGGACCACCCCGGCTGGCGAAGTAATAGAAGCCAAGTATGGTCGAGCGGTTACGCTCAGGACTATGGCTTATAATATAAGACTCGGAAACGGGCATACCTACATACTGACAGGTTCCCATAACAAACAGTATCAGGTAGATACTCCAGCTTAAAGATGCCAGATTGAGCAGCCAGATGGCGGGACCGGCAGCGATAGTAACAGCCAGCATTACCGGAACCGGGCCGATACGGTCGGACAAATAGCCTCCGACAGGGCCGGCCCACAATCCGGCAAACTGGGCAAGGGCCAATAGGGCAGCACCCACCTCTTTACTGGTTTTTAACTGGTCGGAGGCAAACATAGGAATGAAGTATATCGCTGAGTAAGTCGCTATCTGCAGAACCACTCCCATAATGATAAATGGAACCAACTTTGCCATATGGCCGCTGTTAGAGGACTTGGCAGGGGCTTTCTCAACAGAACTTTGCGATATTACCTCTTCAGCCTGTTTTGTCTTTCCCTGCCTGGCTAACATTACATAAAATATGACACCGAACAGGAATGTGAGAACAGCCAGGATGATGAATGAGCTACGCCATGTGCCAAACGCGGCAGCAATCCCGACAGCGATTAGCGGAGTCAGGAAGAAGCTGGCGGTGCCGCCTATCTGGTGAAGGCCTAAGGCCCGGCCTCTGTTTTTCGTATCGACTGATGCCGAGACCAGGGGCGAGGCCGCCGGGTGATATCCGCCGCCCAGGATACCCATCAACACCAGGAAAACAACCATGATAGTGTAGCTTGGCGAGAGACCGACCATAAGCCCGGCCACAGCCACACCGGAGATGCCCACAGTTATCAGCAGGCGGGCGCCGATACGGTCGGCCAGCCATCCGGCAGGAAGCTGGCTGACGCCGTAAGCCAAAGTAAAAACCGACCCAATCCAACTGGCTTGAGTGTAATCGAGTTTAAAATCATCGCGGATTAGCGGCAAAAGCGGCGGCAACAGGGCAGCCATAAGATGATGACTGAAATGGGCGAGGACGAAGAGAGGCACCAAGCCTGAATATAAAGACTTAAAACTGAATTTTTTGATGTTGATTTTCATATCAGTCCGGGAAAAAGGGCATGAGATGGCTTAGCTTCATTTTTTCGCTCTTGATTTGGCGTTTGCTAAATTTTCCTTGACTCTGAATTTGACGATTTTACTGATTAAGTCCAAAGGCATTGATTCATCGATTGGAAATTGAACTGAACCTTTTCCCTGTTTATAAGCAGAGAGTTCTTTCTTGAATGCCTCGATTCCGGTCGGCACGGGATAAAATCCGATGTGCTTCTTAAAAGCTGCAAAGTAGACTAAATTACCTTTGAGCTTAAAAGCCGGCATTCCATAGCTTATCGCCTCATCGGCATCCGGAGCCGCTTTTCTGATTGTCGCTCTGATTTGCTCCAAAATCTCCCGGACGTCTTTCGGAAAACTTGAGAAATATTCATCTATATCTCTGGCTGTAGTTCGTTTGGTTATCATACAGTTATACCAAATTTCTAATAGTTGTTTGAGGTTCAGTGAGAAAATACGGCGGAGAGGGCGGGATTCGAACCCGCGGTAGCCTTGCGGCTACACGCGCTTTCCAGGCGCGCCTGTTAGGCCACTGCAGTACCTCTCCACGTCGTCACTGTTCTTTCCAGGCAGGCCAATTAGGCCACCGCGGTACCTCTCCACGTTGTCACTGTTCTTTCCATGCAGGCCAATTAGGCCACCGCGATACCTCTCCACGTTGTCACTGTTCTTTCCAGGCAGGCCAATTAAGCCACCGCGGTACCTCTCCACGTTGTCACTGTTCTTTCCAGGCAGGCCAATTAAGGCCATCGCGTACCTCGCCACGCAATCACGAAATCAAAGCGCTGTGGTGCCTTTTATGATTCGTGCACCGCCCAATAATACAGGAATTTCACCTGTGATTACAATACCCGCCTTATTAATCGATATTTTAAGGTCGGATTGTATGTATCTTACATAATGCTGTCCCTCAAAGAGTCTGACAAAATTGTATATAAAGAACCGCGTAAACTTGTTCTCCGGCAAGTCAAAGTCAATTGTCACTATCGTTCCCTCCGGCTTAGTAACCCTGACCATTTCCTGCAACACTTTTTCTCTAACCGTGAGAGGCATCTCATGCAAAGCAAAAGAGACACACGAAACATCGAAGCTGCCAGCCTCAAAGGGAAGCCTGGACGCATCGGCAAGTTCAAATCTCAGGTTTTTATACTTGTTCTTCCTTCCGGCTATCCTCAGCATAGCTTCCGACAGGTCGATACCAGTAACGTCATACCCTTTTTTAGCAAAAGCAAAGGCCTGTTTCCCCGTTCCGGTAGATACATCCAGTATTTTTGCCCCTTTGGGGGCATTAACAAACGCTACTACTATCTCTCTTACTTTTGAGACCGGCCAAACCACAAAATCATAAAACCGGGCAAATATATTCCAGAACTTTCGCTGGATTAAGTAGTAGTCGCTTTCTTCGGTCATCATTAGCACTTCAATTCTTAAATTGGTAAAGACAAGCGGAGAGGGTGGGATTTGAACCCACGTCCCGATATTCTCGGGAACCGCTTTTCGAGAGCGGCACCATCAGCCTCTCGGACACCTCTCCAGACTCCAAAATTCTACACTAAATGGCGTCTAAAGGCAATGACAGATCCGGTCATTCACGGTCGTTAAATCTGAAAGTACGAATAACCCTGTTCCGACATGGACAGGGCGACTACACAAAAATCCTTTTTCTCAGCAGAAAGTACAAAGCCGCGCCTAAAATCACCACCCCGGCCCCAATACCGCCGAAGATCCCCCATCTTGTTGTGCCAGCTGATGTTGGTGGGGGCGCCGCTGGCGCTCCTGGCGCTGAAACAGTCTTCGTATCTCCGGCAGTTGGAGTTGTACCGGACTGAGTTGTCTGCAACGTGTTGATTGTTTGCGTTCCTCCGGTGGGCGTCGATGTGCCGGACTGAGTTGTCGATGGAACACCAGGCAGATTTATCTCACCGGTTGATGGCGCCGTGCCAGGCTGCGATACTTGCGGAGGCGGAGTGGAAGGCAAAGGAGGAGTCACAGTTGTTTGCCCAGGAGGAGATGAGGCCGGTTTTTCGTTCACCTTAGTCACTATAAGTGTGGCCGCGGCGGATACCGTACCTACGGCGGCAGTTATCGTGGTTGTCCCTGACGTCAGGCTAGATGCCAAACCGGGGTTGACCTGACCTGAACTCTGAATTGTAGCAATCGCCCCGTTGCCGGTGGTCCAGGCAGCCAGACCGGTCACATTGACAACGCTGGCGTCATCATAAGTACCCATGGCAGTAAACTGTTGGCTCGAAGCCGATTGAATTGATGAGGCAGCCGGCGTTACCGCTAAAGATACCAATTTTGCGGCTGAAATCTTTACCGGAACATTAACGGGTGCGGCAGGAACACGAATTCCGTCCTTATCACCAAAGCTTGTAATGGTAACATCTATTGAAGTAGAACTTCCGGCAGAACCTACTGCCGTAACGCCTAAGTAAAGCAGGGTGATATTGTCCGTGGTATATTTCGTTGTGAAGCCGGTAGAAGTCAGCTTGCCATTTATATTATCCGGTGTTCCCGGCAATATCGCATCCCACCCCGCGGCATTATTCTTAAACGCGGAATCTACTCTAAGAACACCCTGATTCCAGCTAAAATCAAATCTAAATCCGGCCAGCCCATTTGCCGGAGCGCCAAGCGCAGGCAAGCCTTTTACAGTCACAGGCAGACCACTCGATGTGGTGGCCGCAATACTGCCACCGAGATTAAGAGTTATTGCAATACCGTTGTTAACCTCGACTGTAGTTCCCTGCGCCAGGACAACCCTGGCAGGAACAGATAGCGCAATCAATGATACCGCAATCAGGAAAAGACTTACTTTATTCATAGCCCTTACTACTAGTCTCAGGACCGAGTTCTGTATAATACGTATGAAACCAGGCTTATAATCACCACGCTAGCCCCAACAGCTCCAATGAGCAGCCAATTCGTACCTGCCGGTTGAGCTGGGCTTGAAGGGGAACCCGGAGCCGATGGAGTTACCGGCGTCTGGCCAGGAGTCAATGTAACAGGTTTCTCTTCCGCTTTTATCACGTTGAGCGTGACTGCGGAGGATATTGCACCCAGTGAGGCAGAGATGGTGGTTGTTCCTATCGTCAGACCAGTAACCAGACCAGGATTGACTGACCCCGCAGTTTGTATTGCGGCTGCTGCCTCATTGCTGCTTGCCCAGTTAACCAGGCTGGTAACGTTGACAACACTGGCATCGTCATAAGTACCCAGAGCAGTAAACTGCCGGCTGGATGCTGAAGGAAGTGATTGGCTAGCCGAGGTTATGGCCATGGACAATAATTTAGCTCCTGAAATTTTTACAGGAGCTTCGATAGATGTTGCAGTGATAGGATTCGCATCCTTATCACCCAGGCTGGTGACAGTAACTTTGATACTGGTAGATTCGCCAACCTTACCCACCGCCTTGACACCCAGGTAAAGCAGGATTACATCGTTTGTAGAGTAAGTCGTCGTGAAACCGGCAGACTTCAGTCTGCCATCGGCGTTATTCACGGTCCCCGGCAGCATCCCGGTCCAACCTGTGTCAGCAGCTGCGTTAACTGAAACCAGATTGATTACATTTTTATCCCAGGTAAAAGTAAAAGCAAAGGCAGCCAGCCCGTTTGCGGGAGCGCCGAGGTCAGGCAGGTTTTTTACCGCTACAGGAATACCGCTCGAGTCTGTGGCCGCTATGCTCTGACCCGCATCGATGGTTATCGGGTTGCCGTTATTTATCTCTACAGTGGTTCCAGCTGCCAGAGCACCAGGAACAGGTAATAAGAGAAAAACAGAGATAAACGCGATCAGCAACAACACTATCTTTTTTAAAATTCTCATAACTCTCCATTACATCTATTTTATGCGTTATTTAGAAGCAAAGAAAATGAGGCTTCAACGCCACCCTCATCGCCGCCACCTCTCTCCAAGCCTTAGAATTTTACAATAAAATACGCAATAAAAGCAAAAAGGGGTTCTTTCCTGTAAGGCTATTTATCTCTCAATGGAAATAAAATTCGTGAACAGTGGTATCAGTTGTTAAGCCCTTCTCCTTAGCGACAAACATATAATCACGATTAAAATCACCACACCTGACCCGATACCTCCGATAAGCCGCCAGTCAATCATTGCGGCGGGCGCCGCTGGCGATTCCTGTGACGCTCCGGGTGTCACAGGAACCTGGGCCGGTGCCTTTGGGGGTGCATTTGTTGTTTTCGGCTCTCCGGTGGGTGTTACCGCGCCGGGTACTGCTCCGGGCGACGGCGAAGTTGGAGGTGTGGATGGAGCTGTTGGCGCCGTCTTCGGCTCTGAAGGGGATGCAACAGGCTTTTCTTCAACCTTGGTCACTGTAAGTGTGGTAACGGCTGATAGTGCCCCCAGTGAGGCAGTTACTGTGGTTGTCCCTGCTGCAAGACCTGTCAACAGGCCAGGGTTAGCTTTACCGGTAGTCTCAATCGTCGCTGACGCCTGATTGCTGCTCTTCCAGGTAACTTGATTGGTAATATCTGCGCTGCTTTTATCACTATAGGTGCCTATGGCGGTAAATTGCCGGGTCAAACCAGCAGCGACTGAGGGATTAGGCGGGGTTACCGCTATGGAAACCAGTTGAGGACTCTGAGAGATGGAACCACTGGCCCCTGTGATAATCAGGCTGGCTCCTGTGGCGGTGCCAAGGACTGAAACGCCGCCACCGGCAATATTTGTATTTCTTGTAGGCGGGGACGAAAAATGAAAATTAATACTGGTATTGGCAGCCGTCGCTTTGGCAATAAAGTTGACGGTGGCTATTGTAAAGTCTCCCGTAGCAGTATCTCCAAGTATCCCAGCAGAGAAGTCAACAAGTCCAGTAACATTATCAAGAGACGTCACTTGCAATAGAGTAGCTGTCTTTCCGTTCCAATTGGTCCGTGGAGTCAGGTAGTTAACCCCCAATTTTGAGGGGTCAAAATCAAGGCGGGCAGCTACACCATTTATCAGCTCTCCGTTGGCCTGTACATGAATATCCACGTTAAAAGTAGTATTGACATTAACTGTCTGGGATGCTGGTAATAGCACGAGTCTGGCCTCCCCGAACTCTAACGCCAGCACGTGCCCCTGGGCGGGTACCAGTGCCGTCATTACTGACATCAGTAGAATAAACCAGATAGCCAGAGCTTTTATTATACTTTTCATCATCACTTTATCAGACTAGTAGAGTAATATTTTTTTCCTGACTTCTCATCAGGGAACTGTAATAGCTGATACCTTATTAAAGTTCGTTGAGAGTAAGCTGAAATCCAGAATCTCTACTATCCCATCCCGGTTGAAATCTGCGTTGGCATTATATCCGGCATCTACACCGAGTTGCTTATTGAAAGATGCGGATAAGGCACTAAAATCAAGTATATCGATGACTATCGCGTCATCTACAGTATTCTCCTTAGCGTTACCCTCAAGGAGAGTCCCCATGTTCACTAGAGTCGATGGTGATGAGATAACCACATTTCTCTTTACATTGAGCAGTGTATGAGAGCTTTTCACGGTAATATCATAAGTGCGTGGGGTGATGCCGCTAATGTTGGCGGTAGCCGTACTGCCGGACTTAGTCGTGTTGGCCAAGCTGCTGAAATTCGCCGTTGCCATCAAAACATCAACTCCCGGAGTGAATAATCGGACGGTAAGGGGGACTATCCAGCCTGCATCAGGTCGTCCGCCTCCGCCCTGGAGCACCACTGAAAAGTTAACAACGGCGGTTGGTTGTATCACCACCGGAGCATTGACAGCAACAGCAGTAACGGGGTTGGAATTGTTATCGACAAGTCTGGTAATGGTAACGTTGATAGAGGTGTTGTCACCCACATTGCCCACGGCGCTGATGTTCAGATTTGCCACGACGTTGTTACCAATCAGGTAGCTGCCGGAGGCATCGCCTGTGATGTTAGCCGTGCCATTGGTATTATTTGCAGTACCGGCCAGTATGCTGAAGCCACTCAAAGAGGCCGCGGTAATATTGTCCACGCGAATAACATCTTTGTTCCAGGTCAGGCTAAAGATGAAACCACTGATACCTGTGCCGTTGCCGCTGCCCGGTATGCCATTAATGACTAACGGGATGCTGCCCCTGCTCTCGCTGGGAACAAGAGCAATCGCCTGCCCGGAATTGACTTCCACCGAGGCAGTAACGGAGAGGGAGGAATTATTGCTTACTCCACCCAATACCGCCGTTATTGTAGTATTACCTGCAACAAGAGCCGTCGCAACTCCCAGGGATGATATTGAGGCGACACTAGTATTAGAACTGGTCCAGACGACAGCGGCGGTGATGTTGGCTGTGGAGTTATCGGAGTAAACGCCGCTAGCCGTAAATTGTTGAGACCTGCCTGGCAGAAGGGCGGGGTAGAGCGGCGTTACAGATAATGAAATCAGAGCCTTGGTAGTGAAACTAAGCTCATTCCCGAAGCTTGTGCCGTCACCGACTGCCTTAGACATGTAGTAATAGGTGGTATTGCCGGATAAACCGCTTAGACTAGCGCTGAAATTACCTGAAGCGCCTAATACCTGAGGAGTTGTTTGCGAGGAAAGGTTGCCGGAGACCGTGCTCCAGGCAAATGAGACATTAGCGCTCGAAGCCGTACCCAGGTTGGACAGATTTCCCCGCATGATGGCTGAAACTCCGGTGATATTATCAGCCGCATTTGTGGCTACCACCGGCGGCACTTTCTGGGTAGCAAAGCTGAGTTCACTGCCGTAGGCAGTGCCGTCACCAACCGCTTTGGCCCGGAAGAAATGGGTGGTATTAGAGACAAGACCGGTCAAATTGGCGCTGAAGTTAGCTGTCGAGCCAAATACCTGGATGGAAGTCTGCTGTGTAAGGTCGCCTGAAGTAGTTCCCCACTCAAAAGAGACATTGGCGCTCAAGGCCGTACCCAAATTGGTCAGGCCGCCGCGCAGGATAGCCGAAGCGCTGGTGATATTATCAGCCGGGTTTGTGGTTAGCGAAGGCGGTGCGCTGCTAGGCGGCAAGGTAGCAAAGCTGCGCTCGCTACCACTGGCGATACCATCACCAGACGCCCTGGCCCGGAAGAAGTAAGTGGTGTTAGGTACCAGACCAGTCAAATTGGCGCTGAAATTAGCGCTCGAGCCAAATATCTGGATGGAAGTCTGCTGTGTAAGGTTGCCCGAAGCAGTTCCCCATTGAAAAGAGACATTGGCACTGGAGGCTGTACCCAGACTCGTCAGGCTGCCACGCAGGGCAGCTGAAACGCTGGTGATATTATCAGCCGCATTGGTGGCTACCGAAGGTGAAATCGGGACGACACTCGCCACCGCCAGATAGGCATCAACACGGCCGAAGCCCCAAGTGGCATCCCAGCCGGCGGTACCCCTGTCCAGAGCGGTACCGAGTATGGCAGTACGTACACCGCTGGAAGTGAGTGAGGGGTTGGCCTGCCATACCAGAGCAGCGATGGCGCCCAGGTGGGGGGCGGCGGCCGATGTCCCGTAAAAGGGATTGGAGAAAAAGCCCAACTGGCCGGTTCTGTTGCTCACGCCATCTATGCCTGTGATGTTCGGCGTCTGGCGCTCCTGAACAGAAGGAAAGTATACTTTACCAGGCCCGCGGGAGCTATAGGAGGCAATAGTGTCAGGAGTGGCGGCGTTAGAGGTGGACGTCGAAAGTACCTCGCTAACAGCCGAATGCCCGATGACGCTGCTGGTTGAATCAACGTACTGATACACTAATCCCGACCTGCTGTAGACGTTATAGTCCAACACGAGAGAGGAGACAGGGCTAACCAGGCTGAATTCGTAAACGGTCAGGTACACGGTCACAGCACCCCCCGTACTGTTTGTCCAACTTAATTCTTCCCACGGGTTACCCGTACCGTTCTGCGGAGTTGTCCCTGAGTCCAGAACCGCCCCGGTATCACTGCGACGCAGGAAGATGTCAAAGTCATCACCTGCCAGACCCCATTTGTCATTCCACTGGAAGATGGTTGTAAGGCTCCCTCCGTTGGGCACACTGAAGGTATTACCTAAATCGCCGCCGCCGTAGTCATGAGCAAAAGGGTAACTCCCGCCCGGACCTGTCGCCCGGACATACGCGTGAGTATAATGGCTGCCGGCGCTGTTACCGGCTGAGGTGGCATAAACACCACCACCGGTGTAGAAAGCCCGCGCTTCCAGAGCGATTGGCCCATCTTCAAACTTCGGCTCATCAAAGAATGTGATGTCGTCAACTATGACTTTGCTGCCGGCGTCTCTGAGGGCGCGAATGCCGGCGACCATATCCGTGCTCGTGCTAGGGGCGTAGAAAGCAAGGGGTGAACCGGGAGCCAGGTCATTAACAATTTCAAGCATGGCGGTGCCCTCATCACCGGAACCTGCCTTAAGCACATTTACGGCGGGCGAAGACGGCAAGTCGCCGGAGGCCACGGAGTTAGCCAAATGGGTAACGCCATCGGACATTACCCCCACCTTGATACCGGAACCGTTAACACCGAAGCCAGCCCTGGCCTCAGCAGCTCTGGTGACCGCGTCTCCTTCAGAATTAATGCTGCCGGTATTATAGACCGGATAGCCTGGTGTAGAGACTTGTCTGACGAAATCAAGTGCGGCTATCGACTCTACCTGCCCGTATGGCGCACTGCCTTCGACGATGCCATATTCGGGCAGCGTCCGGATGATTTTCATACCTGATGCTTCAAGCTGCTTCAATTGCTCCCGGCCTGCGGCACTAACATTCAGCTTGATTTCAATGTTGCCGGCGTCATCAATCTTAAGCATAGATGTGGAAAACGCGCTGAATCGAGCCTCCTGTCCCGGTGATAGCGCTGCCGCCCGGCTTCTGGCTTCGCCAGCGGTTTGAAGAACATGCGAATCAATTTTGCGCTGGGCAAAAGTCCGGGCTTTTTTATCCTTGTAGAATTGACTCAGTTGCCCGGCCAGTCCATTGTTGAATCCTTCTTTAGATTGTCCTTCACCGGCGGCGAATGTCCGCCCTTCAAAAAAGGGCAAACTATTAGTAATAAGGATGAGCAATACCAGAATGACAGAAACCCGTTTAATCATATAGCTCTCCCTAGGATGCCGCGGTGGGTGTGAGCCAAAAACGATATTCACTTATGCTAGACTTTTGAGGCACGTTTTGTCAAGCTACTTCAGCATGTTTAGGCACGTTTTGTCAAACTACCTCAGGCAGGGCTGAAAACAAATCGGGGTCACTCTTCAGTGACCCCGATTTTCATGTTATTTCATGTTGGGACTAGGCTTTGCGTCGCCTCACCACTATCCAGCCGACCACAGCCACTACAGCGAGGACGATTACCACCCAGACCCAGGCAGGTATCCCTGTTGGGGTCGGCGTGACCGGCGGTGTCACAGGAGGTGTAACGGGCGGCGTTACCGGCGGCGTCACAGGCGGTGTAACAGGAGGCGTTACCGGCGGCGCAGGAGGTGTAACAGGAGGTGTTACCGGCGGCGCAGGAGGTGTAACAGGAGGTGTTACCGGCGGCGTCACAGGAGGAGTAACAGGCGCGGGTACCGTGCTTACCAGACCAAACTGAGTGAAGTGGTCTGTCAGCGCAGTTACCGTCTTGGTTGAAGTATTGACCGTACTCGGCAATGTCACCCACTTCGAGCCATCATAATAGGCTATTGTCAAATCACTTTCCTTCGTTCCGGCCGGCAACGAGACTGCGCTATAGGACATACTCAAGGTTATAGCTGGTGCGAATGTAGCCCCGTTAGGACCGAAGTCATAGGAGAACAGGATAGACTTTCCGGTGGGCGCGGCCGGAGGCGCGGCGACTACTGAGGTCGTTATCGTCCTCAGAGGAGAGCCCTGAGCATCAAGCATCTTGGTGCCCTGAGCTATACTCAGTGAAGCCTTCAGGTCACTGGTGCTGAGCAGAGTAGTGGTCTGGACTTTGCCATCACCGTCCACCTGGAGAGGCGGTACTGCGGTCAAGCCAGGTACGGGCAAAGTGGTTATGACAGGTGCTCCGCCACCAGGGCCGGTGGGAGTGGTGGGCGTAGTCGTTGCAGCCGCAGTCGTGCTACCAAAAGCGCCATACTGGCTGAGGTGGGTAGCCGTTCCAACGAGCTGGCCGGTACCGGTTGAGGTACCATAACCGCTAACAGTGGTATCGGGGCCGCTGCCAGCTACTACCTCCCACTGTCCAGTGAGAGTGCTCAGCAGGTAGAGCTTCAAGGTAGATTCGGTAATGCCGCGGCGAATAAGGTCAGCCCGGTCATAATTGACCCGTATGACTACCGTGGCGATACTACCAGTCAGATTGGCGCTGGCGTTGATTTCAACGTAGATTCCAGCCCCGGACGTCCCCGAGACGTTAGCCGTGTTTTCGGACGGGTTTTCGGTGTGCTGAGTAACCGTTATTGTTTCATTCGGCAGGGTTGTATTGGAGGTAATCTGCAGCACGGTAGTATTAGTATTAACTGTCTGAGTAGCATTAGCCGTAAGACTCAGCGACTGCTTCAGGAAGGCGGCGGTCGACGTGGCCGGGTTGCCGGCAAGGTCGGCGCCGGTGACCGTCACGGAGTAGCCGCCGGATGCGGCTGTCAGGAAGGTGCCCGTCCACTTGTTGACGCCTGTCTGGGTCATAGTCCCAGCCGTACCTGTAACAGTTACGGTCGGTATGGCCGCAAGGGCCTCGTTAGAAGTGACCGTGATATCTATCGCGTCCGCCGGGTCACTCATGCCAACGACAATTACAGGAGGCGTGGTATCAAGATTTACGTTGGTAACACCCGAGTCGCCGGTGGTCCCCGCTAAGTTAGTAGCGGTCACCCGGATAGTATTGGACCCGGCGCTAAGCGTCACCAGTTGACTGAAGGCGCCGTCAAGCACAGTGATATCCGTGGAAGCTGTGCTGCTATTGAGGAAGAGTTTCGCGGTAGCAATCGATGGGTCACTGACGTTACCGGTTACCAGCAGACCGCCGACGTTGGTCAGCAGGTTATTGGCCGGCGACGTAAGGCTCACCTGAGGCCGGGTGTTATCAAAGGTCACCGTAACCGATGGGATGAGGGAAGCATTACCTGCTCCATCGGTAGCCTGAGCGGTGATGGTATTGCTGCCGGCTGCCAGTTGGATGTCCTGGCTAAACCTGCCGCCGCGTACCGGCACTGACTGCGCTGTTCCGTTGAGCCTCAAGGTAACGTTGTCTACACTCGGGTCGTCAACGGTACCTGTCACTGTGATACCCGGCGTGTTAACAAATCTGCCTGTGGCGGGAGAGGTGATGGAGACCACAGGGGCGACATTATCCAGAATGACACCTCTTGCCCCGGATGTACCATGGAAAGCCGCATTATTATTGCCTCCGGTGCCGTAGCCGCTGCCGATGATATTATTTCTGCCCGGAGACAGGGTCACGGTGTCAACAAAGGTACCCGTACTGCGGCCGGTAATGACAGCCACGCCGTTTACCCTCAAGGTGACTGAACCGGCATCGGCATTACTGACGGTCCAGTTAACCGAGACCGTAGAGGTCCGGGTAACAGTACCCTCGATCGGTGAGTTGATGACGATATTCGGCTGCCGCGGGTCGACCCTCACGGTTCTTGTTGAAGTCGCGATATTGCCGGCGCCGTCAACCGCCCTGACTTCGATAGTGTTGGCCCCAGTCCTCAGAGTAACATCCGTGCTGAAGCTGCCGCCGGCGCCTAATGCCAGGGCCGATGACGCTCTATTCACGGAAACAGTGGCAGATGCAGGATTGCCATCAATTGTGCCGCTGACCGTCAGAGTGAGACTATTGGTGTTCGTCCCATCGGCCGGAGTGGCCAGATTTATCACCGGAGCAACAGTATCAGCCAGAACGGTTAGAAGAGAAGTGCCTGTCTTACCACCTGAGACAGCGCTTATCGTACTGGTGCCCCCGGCCACTGTCGTAGCTAAACCTGTACCAGCTATAGTAGCCGTCCCAAGAGTGCCGCTCGTCCAGGCAGCCGTAGCGGTAACGTCAGTAATGGAGCCGTCAGACTTTACTTCAGTAGCCTTGAACTGAACTGTCGGCGGCGCTCCGGAGATAAAGGTTACACTCGGGTTAAGCGGCGTCACCTTGACGAAATCGACAACCGCGGCTGTCACCGTCAAGGTAGTGTTACCAGAGACAGCACCTAAGGTGGCGGTGATAGTGGTTGTACCCGTAACGTTAGTAGAGGTAGCCAAACCGCCGGATACTATCCTGGCAGTGGCGTTATTGCTGCTAGCCCAGGTTACGGAGTTAGTCAGGATGACTGTGCTGGCATCATTGTACGTCCCGGTAGCGATGAACTGCTGAGTTAGACCGGCGGCTATAGAAGTCGCCGCCGGGGTCACGGCTATCGAGGTTAAGGTGGCGGCTGTTACCGCAAGCGTGGTGCTACCGGAGAAGCCGCTTATAGTAGCCGTAATCGTAGTATTACCGGCAGTGGAAGAGGCAGTAGCCAGACCGGGATTAGTCCCGCCGCTCTGTATCGAAGCAATGGTGGTGTTAGAGCTGGACCAGTTAGCAGTGGCGGTCACTTCGACCCTCGAACCGTCAGACTTGGTGGCTACCGCACGGAAGCGCTGCGTGGCGCTCACCTGGATGGTCGGGTTAATTGGGGATACCACTACCCCGGTTATCGTAGCCGCCGCAACGTTAAGAGTAGCGGTGGCAGTCTTACCGCCTTGAGCGGCGGTGATAGTCACCGAACCGACTGTGGAACCAGTAGCCAGACCAGGATTAGTCCCGCCGCTCTGTATCGAGGCGATAGTCGAGCTGGAACTTGTCCAGGTTGCGCTGGCGGTGATACTTCGTGAACCATCAGTGAACGTACCGGTGGCGGTAAACTGCTGTGTACCGCCGGCTGTGATATTTGCCGAAGACGGGGATACGCTTATCGATAGCAGATTAGGCGCCGTACCCTGGAAGGTAGCGACGTTGCTGGTCACGGTGCTACCTGTGCTCCAGGTGGCAGTAATGTTAGTCGTGCCCAGGGCAACAGAGGTTGCCAAGCCAGCCGAATTGATAGTCGCCACACCAGTAACAGAGCTTGTCCAGTTGGCGCTGCCGGTTATGTTTTGTGTACCATTGGTAAAAGTACCGATGGCGGTGTATTGCTGGGTTAAGCCCAGAGGAACTGCGGCGAAGGCCGGCGTTACCGCTATTGACGTTAATATGGGAGGATTCACGGTCAAGCAAGCGCCCTGAGCCGGGCTGATGATAGTAACACCCTCGCTATTCATCAAAGAGGCAGTGATATAGGTAAAGCCTACACCAATGGAGGTAGCCAAACCTGCGTTATTTATCGTAGCTACAGTAGTATTGTTGTTGCTTACCCAGGTAACGCCTGTGGTGAGAGTAGCATTAGTGCTATTGGTATAGTAGCCGGTAGCCACGAACTGCTGCGTCTGGCCGAGATAAATCGATGGGGCGGCCGGAGTTACTATTATAGATTGCAGCACCGGAGCGGTTACGGTAAGAGTAGCGCTGTTGCTGTTTATGCTATTACTTGAAGTAGCTCTTATCGTGGTAGTACCGGCAACAAGTGTTGTAGCCAAGCCATTGGAGTTAATGGTAGCCACCGTAGTATTACTGCTGGTCCATGTTACGTTAGCAGTTACATTACCGGTTGAACTATCATCAAAAGTAGCGTTGGCATTGAACTGCGCTGTGCGGCCAGCGGCAACGGAGATCGTCTGCGGGGTTACCGCTATCGCTGTTACTATAACGCTGGCTGTTGTCATGATACTGGTGGCGCTAAGAGTACCCGACGCGTCCACAAAGGTAGCAGTAATGATAGACGAGCCCTCATTAACACCAGAAGCGGTAGCTAAACCGGTTGCAGCACCCACCGTAGCAACGGAAGTATTGCTGCTCGTCCAGGTAGATAATGCTGTTACATTTGAGGTCCCGTTAGTGAAAGTAGCCATAGCGGAGAATTGCTGAGTTCTCCCCAGTTTGATAGTCGGGTTAACCGGAACAACCGCCAGCGATAGCAGTTTCGGCGCAGTCACCGTGAGAATAGCAACATTACTGGTGATACCACTTAAAGTGGCCGTGATATTAGTTGTGCCCTGAGCCAGCGACGTAGCCATACCAGCAGTGTTAATACTGGCGACTGTGGGGTTACTGCTAGTCCATGTAGCCGTGGCTGTAAGATTGGTAGTAGTACTATCGGTCTTCGTGCCGATAGCACTGAACTGTTGATTTATGCCCAGAAATACTGACGGGGAGGCTGGTGTCACCGCAATCGACGCCAGCACTGCCGGAGTAACCGTCAGGGTAGTGCTGTTGGTGATACTAGTATTACTGGTAACAGTAGCCATAATAGTGGTAGTGCCGGTAGAGTTAGAAGTAGCCAGGCCGGCGCTGTTAATAGCAGCAACATTAGGGTTACTGCTGGTCCATGTCACAGAATTCGTTATATTAGGAGTACTATTATCACTAAGAGTACCTGTAGCAGTGAATTGCTGGGTTAGACCCAAAGCAATCGATGGGTTTACAGGGGTTACGGTTACAGAGACAGGGTAGGCGGTAATAACCATTACGCTGGCTCCGGTAGCAGTATCAAGAACAGAATTACCGGCGCTGGTGATATTGGTGTTTCTGGTAGGCGGCGGAGCAAAATGAAAGGTAATATTAGTACTGGCGGCGGCTGCTTTGGCGAAAAAGGTAATTGTCGCTACCGCGAAGTTACCCGTCGTCGTGTCACCAAGTATGCCTCCGGTGAAATCGATTGCACCGGTGACATTATCAGCAACGGTTGCCCCTAGCGCCGTGACACTCTTTCCGTTCCAGGTGGTGGTCTTGGACACGGAGTTAACCCCTAGTTTAGCGGGGTCAAAATCAAGACGCGTCGCGACACCGTCTACTAACTCTCCGCCAGACTGCACCAGAACCTCGATTGTAAAGGTATTATTAATAACAATAGTTTGGGATGCCGGTGATAGCAGTAATTTGGCGTTTCCGGCTTTCACTCGCAGGACTGAAGTTCCGCTGACAGAACCAAAAGTAGCAGTGATGTTGGTTGTGCCGATCGGACCGACTGAAGTGGCCAAACCTGCGCTATTCACTGTCGCTATGGTTGTGACAGAACTGGTCCAGTTAGCGCTACCAGTCAGGTTAGACGTACCATTAGTGAAGTTACCGATGGCTGTAAACTGCTGGGTTAGACCTGTCACAATGGCTGGATTTACCGGAGTTACGGTTATCGATTGTAACACCGGCGCTGTTACAGTGAGTGTAGTATTGCCGCTGACACTGCCGGATGTGGCGGTAATGATGGTCGCACCTTGGGTGAGCGAGGTAGCCAGACCAGCGCTATTTATAGTCGCAACTGAGGTATTAGAACTGGTCCAGGTGGCTGTAGCTGTCAAATCTGAAGGTGGTGTACTAGCATTAATACCAGTAGCTGTGAATTGCTGGGTTAACCCTAAAGCAATCGATGGATTGGTCGGGGTAACAGCTAGCGAAACCAGACCCGGTATGGTGATATTAGCTCCGGTAGCGGTATTAAGAACCGAATTACCGGCACTAGTGATATTGGTGTTCCTGGTAGGTGGCGGAGCAAAATGAAAGGTAATACTGGTATTAGCAGTCGCCGCCTTAGCGACAAATGTAATCGTGGCTACCGTGAAGTTACCCGTCGTTGTTTCGCCAAGTATGCCCCCGGTGAAGTCGATTGCCCCGGTAACATTATCGGCAACCGTTGCCCCTAGCGCCGTGACCCCTTTCCCGTTCCAGGTGGTGGTCTTAGACACGGAGTTAACCCCTAGCTTCGCGGGGTCAAAGTCAAGACGCGTCGCGACCCCGTCTACTGCCTCTCCACCGGACTGCACCAGAACATCGACTGTAAAGGTATTATTGACATTAACAGTTTGAGATGCCGGTGACAACGATAAGCTGGCATTCCCAGCCCCCAATGCTGACACTTTCTCCGGAGCCGGAACTACTATCGCCATGGCTACCACCAGGAAAGTAAGCCAACCAGCTATGACTTTTTCAATACCTTTTCTCATGTTGCTCTCCTACCTCTCTAATGCGTCAATTTATTAACTGATTGTTAGGGAACAGTGATGGGCGAGAACTTATTAAAGTTCGTTGAGAGTAAGCTGAAATCAAGAATCTCAACAATACCATCACGGTTGAAGTCTGCTTGTGCATTGTAGCCGGCGTCAACACCGAGTTGTTTGCCAAAGGCCGTCGAAAGGACACTAAAGTCAACGATATCGATTATAACTGCGTTAGCTACATCATTTTCCTTAGCGTTACCTTCAAGTAGAGTGCCCAGGTTCGCTGCTGTAGTTGGCGCTGAAATAACAACGTTTCTCTTAACATTCAGCAGCGTATGAGCGCTCTTTACGGTGATATCATAAGTACCTAACGGTACATTACTGAAACTGGCGACAGCCGTACTACCAACCTTAGTCGTGTTTTGCGTGCTGCTGTAGTTGCTGCTGTAGCTCGGTACCCCACTCGATAGGTCAACTCCAGGAATGAAAAACTCGACGCTAAGAGGTACTATCCAGCCAGCATCAGGCCGTCCACCACCTCCCTGCAATACCACCGTTACGTTAACGGTCGCACCGGGTGGCACAGTCACCGTCAGCGAGGTGCTCCCGCTGACTGCGCCTAAGGTCGCCGTGATATTGGCAGAACCGGCAGCGACGGAGGTAGCCAGACCAGTAGTGGCATTTACAGTCGCCACACCAGTGTTGTTGCTCGTCCAGGTAACACTGCCAGTAATAGTGGCATTAGTACTGTTATTATAGAAACCAGTAGCCGCGAATTGCTGGGTTTGGCCAACAATGACCGACGGGTTGGCCGGAGTAACCACAATCGATGTCAGTGTCACCGGGACTACTGTCAGTGTGGTGCTGCCATTGACTGCGCCTAAAGCGGCCGTGATAGTGGTGGAGCCGGCAGCGACAGAAGCGGCCAGACCTGAAGTAGCGTTTACCGTCGCTACGGTAGTATTACTGCTCGTCCAGGTAACATTGGCTGTCAAATCTGCGGTAGTAGCATCATTATAGGTGCCCGTGGCGGTGAACTGCTGGGTTTGCCCCAGGAATATAGATGGGTTCACCGGCGTCACGGCTATGGACTGTAAAGCTCTGATGAGCACCGGCGCGTTAACCGGCACAGCCGTGATGGGAACGCCATCTTTGTCACCAAGGCTGGTGATGACGACATTTATTGAAGTCGTATTTCCAGCAGAGCCTATTGCTGTAACACCTAAGTAAATCAGGGTGATGTTATCAGTAGAATATGTCGTCGTGAAGCCGCTGGATGTGAGCGTGCCGGCAGTATTGTTCGGTGTGCCGGGTAATATCGTGTCCCAGCCGGCAGCATTGTTCTTAAAGGCTGTATCTACCCGGAGAACAGCAGGATTCCAACTGAAATTAAAGGTGAAACCGGCCAGACCATTGGTCGGGGCGCCAAGCGCCGGCAAACCCTTAACAGTCACAGGTAGACCACTCGATGTGGATGCAGCAATACTGCCGCCTACGTTAAGTACTATTGTGGTACCGTTATTGACCTGTACCGTGGTGGGCAAAGTCACCGTGAGCGTGGTACTGCCACTGATATTACCCGAAGCAGCAGCTATCGTAGTAGTACCCGCTCCAGCAGAAGTAGCCAGACCAGCGCTGTTTATGGTGGCGACTGCGGTGCTAGAGCTGGTCCAGTTAGCGCTTCCAGTCAGGTTTTGCGTGGCGCCGCTACTATAAGTACCGATGGCGGTAAATTGCCTGGTTTGACCGAGAATAATCGATGGATTAGTCGGAGTTACCGCTATAGATTGTAAGCTCCCAATACTGATTTGCACCGGCGCATTGACCGGTGAGGCCGTGATGGGAACGCCATCTTTGTCACCTAGGCTGGTGATAGCGACATTTATTGAAGTTGAGGTTCCACCAGCTCCAAGTGCGGTAACGCCTAAGTAAATCAGGGTGACATTATCTGTAGAATATGTCGTCGTGAAACCGCTGGATGTGAGCGTGCCGGCAGTATTGTTCGGTGTGCCGGGTAATATCGTGTCCCAGCCGGCAGCATTGTTCTTAAAGGCTGTATCTACCCGGAGAACAGCAGGATTCCAACTGAAATTAAAGG